>Ga0247832_1000138_pt1 | contig 141594 bp, 136 predicted proteins | sample LaCruzMarch2015__10_FD_192407 | JGI IMG/M metagenome (GOLD analysis project Ga0247832, IMG submission 192407) | Freshwater microbial communities from meromictic Lake La Cruz, Castile-La Mancha, Spain - LaCruzMarch2015_4m | ecosystem: Environmental > Aquatic > Freshwater > Lake | place: Spain... | reverse complement strand
CCTAGTGTAGTGTCTCACAAACGACTGGAGTTATTTTGGGCCGCTTTGAGCGCGGGGCGGTGCACCCCGGCTTGATTTGCTCCAAAGTCTGACGACATCCCTTGAGTTTCTCGACGATGGATTCCACGGTCGCGGTCCAGACGAAGGGCTTCGGGTCTTGGTTCCAGACGGTCATGTATTCCTGAATGGCATCGATGAGATCCTGGACGCTGACGAACACACCGCGTCGGATTCGTTTCCCCGTGAGTTCTCCAAACCATCGCTCTACCAAGTTGAGCCAACTCGAACTGGTCGGAATGAAGTGGGCGACAAAGCGCGGATGTTTCTTGAGCCAAGACTGGACGCGGGGATGAGAGTGTGTGCCGTAGTTGTCCATGACGAGATGAAGTTTGACCTCGCCGGGAAACTCTTCATTCAGGCGGTTGAGAAACTTGATGAATTCCTGGTGGCGATGGCGTGCGTAGCACTGGCCGACGACTTTGCCCTGCGCGATCTCCAGAGCTGCAAAAAGCGTGGTAGTGCCGTTGCGCTTGTAGTCGTGAGTCATGGTTCCACACCGGCCTTTCTTGAGGGGAAGTCCAGGCTGGGTGCGATCCAGTGCTTGGATCTGACTCTTCTCGTCCACACAAAGCACCAAGGCTTTTTCCGGCGGGTTGAGATAGAGTCCCACAACGTCGGTAAGCTTCTCCAAAAACTTCGGGTCGCGGGAAAGTTTAAAAGTCTTGGTGCGGTGCGGTTGAAGATGATGGCTCTGCCAAATGCGGTTCACGGTGGCTTTGCTGACGCCCTGAGCCTTGGCCATCGTGCGGCAACTCCAGTGAGTAGCTGCCGATGGCTTGGTCTGGGTCGTGGCGTTCACGATCTTTTTTATCTTCCTGGAGGTAAGGGTTGGTTTGCGGCCTCGACCGGCAGCGACTTCCCACAAGCAATCAGGACCTTCAGCCAGGAAGCGTCTGCGCCAGAGCGCCACCGTCTTGAAATTGATGCCAAGCTCCGAAGAGATCACTTTGTCCTGCTGGCCACGGCCCGCAGCCAAGACGATTTGGCAGCGCTGGGAGACTTGCTGGGGAGTGCGGTGAGCGGCAACCCAAAGCTCAAGCTCCTGAAGATCAGGCTCGGAGAGGATCATAGGCGAGGCAATGCGTGGCATTCCGGGAGATTATCGCCCCCTAATATTAACTCCAGCTATTTCTGAGACACTACACTAGGATTCAAGAAAAGCGAAATCCGAGTCCCGCGAAAATGCATCGCCCATGTCGCTCACAAAGACGAGCCTCGGCATTCCGTTGAGCCATGGCTTCGTTGCTCTTTTCACACGGCGAAGATCATTCTTTCTGGCCATCGCTGACACGCGGCCCTGGAATTGAGTCACTCGCTCAAAAATCGGCGCATAACCAACATTGAAACCACGGGTGGGATTGAGGTTGCTTCGCCCCTTATTGAGATGGAGTTTTGCCGCGTAGCATGTCACTGAGCTTGCGACAGCCAACTCCGACAAATTGTACCACTCCCTTCCGAGGATGCTGTCAGGCATGTTTTCAAATGTGGTCGCAGACCGACTGGTTTCTTCGCACAGTCATCTCCTCTCCGCTCGCTTCCGGCTATAGCGCGGCAATGACTGTGGGAAGACGATGAGTGAGCGTTTGCAACAGCTCCTCTCCTGAGGCTTCAGGGCGAACGGCAAGTGTTGGGAGCAGGTCAGACGAAGCAAGCGCCTGACCATGAGTGGCAAGGGATTCGCGGAGTTTCGAGGAAATGACGGCTGGGTGTTTATCTTTTTCTCCGGGACCGGGAACGATATCTACAGTCTCCCGCACAAGGCTGAAAAAAGCCGCCCAAGGTTTCCATTGGGGCAGCGGACGGCCTTTGGTGAGAAATGCCCAGTCGCAAGATTGGAGGTAATAGCGGCGATTCGCACCCTTGCGTACCTTAGCCGGGCGATTTGTCGCGGGTTCCTGGCTCAAAATGTGCCCGGAAAGAAGCATTTCTTGAAGTAATGCCTGCAAGGTACGCGGAGCGTAACCGGTCATTCTGGCGATCTCCGACGCATGAGTTGCTCCGCCACCTGCCAGGCAGAGGATGATTTCCACCCGGGCGCTTACACCGATGAGAGCTCGCAAGGTGAACGTGAGGTTGGGCGGTAGGGTAGGATCGGGGGCACGGCTCATGCCTCGAGGCTGGAAGGAGCTGCGTTCCAGCCCATGCGCGAGAAAGAAAGGATCGGGATGACGAATGGCTGTCCCGCCACCAAGGAACAATGTCTGCACAGGAGTGTCGGATTTCGCTGCCTTGGCGAGGCTCTTCCAGCTTTGCTGGGTAGTATTGGTGACCAGCCAATCGGCGATGCAGGTCAGCACGCGTTCATCTCCCAAACGGTTGTTGCGGTGAAGATTCTTCAGGCGCTGAAGATTGATAAGAGAACCGTAGCGAGAAAGCCAATCGAGCATTTCATCGAACAAACGTGGTTCGTGCCGGCCCAGAGAGGTTGTAGCGAGCAGGAGTGCCTCGGGATCAATGAGGCCGTTCTCCACCGCCGGTTCGGAATGACCTGCCACCCCCAAGCTGCACCACTGCCGCCAGAGAAGATCCAGAATCGCTTCCAACGTACGCGATCTAAAGTTCAACAGCGAGGTGTCCATAACCAAGGTCAGTCAGTGCGATGCGCACAATTTGCGGAAAGCTCTCGCCGGCATCCTGAGAGAGGACCCAGCGGGCCGCAGCCAAAAGCTCGCCATCTGTCGGTTGCAGGGCGGCGAGGTCGTTCGAGTGACGACCCTGTCCCTGATCCGCAATCGCGAAAAGTTTGAGGTGGATCAGGTCGAAACGGTCGGGCAAGAAGATGGTGAGAGTCGAACCGTAATCGCGACGGGAGAGGCGGGAAAGAAACCCTTCAGGCAATCCGGCTAGGACCTGATCTGCCGGGCCTGTATTCAACCAATGCGGATCGAGTTGCATTTCCCTCGCGACTTTTTCCGCTGCGGCCATCAATGCCTCGGACATCGGTCGCGGATCAATTAAACCGCGCTCGGCGTCCACTCCCGCCAGGATATCAACATCCTTCGTGGTTCGGGAGATCAGGCCCAGAGAAATCAGCGCAGAGCCCCCGATAACAACCAGCGTTTCATGCGGCGCCTCTGCCTCTCCCAAAAAGGCTGCCAAGGCAGACAAAGCGCCTTCGAGGTTATCCGTGGAAAGTTTTTTCATCAGAGTTTTAAAATGCGTTATTTATTTGCGCTTAAAACGCCATTAAATAGCGCAATACGGGTGATTTCAATACAATTATACCCACTGTTCCACAACTTTTGGAACAGTGGGAAGTGAAACCGAAGGCTCGATTTGCTTCCACCAATGGCAGCAAAGGGAATGCATTTATCAGGAAGGCCATGATGTATGTCTGAGCTGGTTGTAATCCTCAATGACGCCATATTGACCATCGCACCCAACCTTAAATCTTCATCGTTGAGTAGGATAAAAAGCCCTTTTGGGATCGCGCAGGCTGGTGCCAACCACAGGCTAGGAAAACTACTAGGAAGAATCAGATGCGTCACGGCTTCCTAGCTGCTCGCCGCGGAGCCGGTGCCTCTGGGAAGCCATCCCCTGCGCGCTCTGCATGTGCCACCCCCAAAAACAGGGCCAGACAATCGCAAAAAGTTGGCAACCTGGGCGTCAATTTAGTTGATTACTATGCTGACAATCAACGATTTACGTATGTATTTCGCTTGCCATGATGCGGGGGGGGCGTCCATTGTCATAGGCGTATGGAACATCCGCTAACGAAAAAGGACATCAAGGAACTGAATGCCCGCATGGGGGACGCCTACCCCGCCTTCATGTGACAATGCATCGCCCTCGTGCTCGCCGCAGCGCCAACGGCCGCCGGATCGTATGTGATGGCCAGCCAGATGGATGGTGACGGGCCGCTGGCCAGCGGCTCGATCGTGCTGAGAACGGTGCTGGCAGCGATCTCGATGCCGCTTGCCCTGTGGCTTTCAAGCTGATCCCCGGACTGGTTTCCGGATCAAACACGAAGGTCGATGTGATGAAAAGCGGTGGCGACCTGATCGAGAGAATTCACGCAGACGCCAAGGTCTTTGACCAAGCCGTCATTCAGCCCGTAAATCCAACCGTGGATCGAAAGTGCCTGCCCCCGGACCCACGCCTCCTGCGCAAAGGTGGTGTGGCTGACGCTCCGAACCTGGCGTATCACGTTCAGTTCGCAGAGGCGGTCGAAGCGTTGCTCCTTGGTGGGAAGGGTTTTGATATCCTCGCGGTGCTGCGAATAGACCTCCCGGATATTGTTCAGCCAATTGTCGATGAATCCATGGCTAGTGTGCTGCATGGCGGCCTGGACGCCTCCACAACCGTAGTGGCCACAGACAATGATGTGGCTGACCTTCAGGGAGTGGATCGCATATTCCAGGACGGCGAGGCAGTTCAAATCTGCCGCGTAAACGATGTTTGCAATGTTGCGATGCACAAACAGCGCACCGGGAGGCAGCCCGATGATTTCGTTGGCAGGGACGCGGCTGTCCGAGCATCCGATCCAGAGAAAGCGCGGCGCTTGCTGGCGGGAGAGCTTTTCAAAATACCCCGGTTCCATCTGGCCGATGCGGAGGGACCACTGCTTGTTGTTTTCGATCAGTTGTTCGATGTCGTTCATAAATTTTGGAAGGACTGCACCCCGGACCCGGCGGCATACCCGATCAGCAGCAGATTGCTGAGGACAAAAAGGCCCACCAAGGTGAGGGTGCCTCTGCGATCCAACCTCCGGGCGGCTTCCTCCTTCCCGGCCTCGACCAGAGACCGGGAGCGCAGGGTGAGGGCCATGCTAAAAAGAATCATGAGGTAGATCAGCAGGTGAAGCATGTTGGGAAGCGTCATCATGTCATCCCGCCCCAAAACGGCATCTGCGGCACGGTTGTTCACCAAGGCTGAGAAAAGCGCCCCGATTTGAATGATCAGGCGCCCAGAGAAGATCGGCGGCTGCACTGTTTTCATCAGCGAAGCAAGCATGGCGGCCGCAAAGGAAACATACCCGCCGGTGAGCAACTTGAAGAAGAGAAAGAGGGCATCTCGCTCGATGACGATGCTGGCGGTGATCCAGCGAAAGGTGGATGAGTCTTTCAAGCCGGGATTGCCGAAGGTCGTCGCGTAGGCCACATCTTCCTCACTCAGATAAAAGTCCGTGATCCTCCATCCGAAGATGCGAAAGTTGGGGTTGAGCATCGAGTTCTCGACGTCCAGGCGGTAGGCGATTTGGCTGGCGTCCAGCGTGGGGTCGCGAAATTGGATTTTCAGGAGGTGCTTGTCAAAGGGAAACCAGGTCAGGTCCAGGTCGCAAAAAATATCTGCGTGGTAGCGGCCCAGCGTCCACAAAGTGCCATTCTCACGCTGCTGGGAGAACACCACACGCTCCATGGCCCGTGTCTTTCGAAAAACTATCTGCTCCTGCACGGAGGCGCCGGAGTCCGACTGGAGGGTCCAAACATTGAGGTCCGCGAGGACCGATTCTTCCTGGTTGTCAATGTCGTAAACGCCCTCGAAAAACACGCCGACGGTCACCGACGCCTTCGGGACTTCTGCCCGGGCAGCGGCGCTGATGGAAAGAAAAACGGCCGATGCAACCAGCGAGGCGGCTGCGCGGTGCCACCCGCAGGGGACCGCATTCTGCCTCGGAGCGCATCCGCGGTGTGCTGCGGCAGCGTTGTCGTTCGGTTCAAATCGTTGCATATCCATTGCCATGCGCCTCCCGTGGAGAAAGAATTTTCAGCTAGTCCCTTTAGACGGTAGGCCTTACCCGGTCCAAACGTCGAAAGCAATCGATATCTGTGGGGCCTGCGCAAAACGGCAGGCAGAAGCAAATATCGCTCCGACGGCAGAAAAAGTTTAGGTTTTTTTAGGGTTTTTCCGGCGCTGGAGTGATGGCCCGCTGAGAACCCGAAGCGACCGGATTCTCCGCATCAACTACCGCTGACGTATTGCGAGCAATCGGTCCTCAAAAACCTCGAGATAACGGTCCTTGGCGGCTTTGCTCATGAGCGACCTGCCGACCAAGATCTGGACGTCGCTTCGCTGATCCTCAAACGAACGGAGAAATGCGGACGCGACCCCGTCCGCGATCCCGAACCGGTTCGCCAGTTCCATGAAATCGACAAAACCATGGAAACCGTTGGCCTGAAAAAACGGCGTCTCGAAGTTGTTGCCAAACAGGTCGAGGGCCATGCGCGATTCGCTTGGGAGGTGAAGAGTGGTGCAGAGCAGGTCGTAGGCCGGGCTGAGAGTGTGGTCGCCAGAGCGGGTTTCAAGGAGTGAAAAATTCTTCAGATGGGCGTCGCCGTTTCCGGTCACGTAGTTGAAGATAATCTGCCGGAACAGCCGTTCGATGGCGATCCGCCAGGCCGGACAGAACGAGCGGAGGATGCGTCCGCATTCCTCGTAGCTTCCCTCGTATTTGAAATTCCTTCCCGTGGTTTGCATGCTCCGACCGGACAGTTGGCAAAAATCTTCCTGCCGCAACTTTGCGCCTGCTTTCCAGTCGAATCGCCGCACGACGAGTGCGGGTGCGCCATCGGGAAAAAAGATGATTCCGCATGGAGCCGCGTCCACTTGAAAAACCTGTGATGCGAGTTGCATCGTCAAGTGTTCGTTGGCGGGAACGTCTTCAGACAGTTCCAGGGCGGCGGCCATGGCGATGGAAACCGGCTTCAAAAGATGCGTTCCGGCCACCGCCTCTGGCACCAAGCAACCGTCTGGGACACCCTGTCATCGCATCGCTGGCCGGCCAGGTCTTCACGAAATTCCATCTCGATTTGGGAATCGGCGATGCCGTTGTCCGTCCAATGGAAATTATCCGGGGGCGCGATTGGCTGGAATTTGCTGGCATCCCGCTCGTCCCATGCATTGCCATTTCGCGGGAGCAACAGTTTGCCGAAAAACTTCATGCCTACACGCGACAGCGCGAAAGGCCGAACAGCCGGGTCAAAGACGTGGTGGACATGGCGCTTCTCGTGAAAATGGGGCTGCCGGAAAGCCCGAAGCTGAAGGAGGCGATCCAGATGACGTTCGCGCAGCGCGGCGGCGATGTCCTCGCGCACCGTGCTGTGGAGAACGAGTCGGGCGAGGTCGTGGCGGGGTTCCGGGTCAACGAGGATTCCGACCGGCGCGGCCTGCTGCTCTCTGCGTCGCGGGCGCGGCGTGCGGTGGTCCTCAATCATTTCTGGTTCGTTATTCTCTGGCATGGCTTTCATTGGTTATGAGCTACGCGTTGTGCGTAGTTCTGAACCTTGGCCTCCCGCAGTTCCCACACTGAGTCCATCAGTATTTATCACCATTTTTCGGGAGCCAAATTGGACTGATCAAAATCTGGAATCGCCAAACTGTGGGGTTCCTTCGTAGCCTGATTGGATGCCAGATAAGGAATGGGAAATCCCGCTTGCCGACGGAATAGTGATTTCCCGTCTGACCGTGAACGGGCGGGTAAGAAAATTCCGCGTTGTTCTGCTGGCTGAAAAAGGGGGACGTTTGCGCTGCCTGACCCGTTACGACACGGCGCACGGGTATCCTCATCAGGACATTCTGGATAAAGACGAGAATACCCTTGCAAAAATCATTATCCCAACGGACGATTTAGACGAAGCATTTCAACATGCCATCAACGACCTCAAAACGCACGCACACCGCTATCTCGAAACGTTCGGGCAAGATGAAGCCCGTTCGGATTCCGATGTTGAGCGTCTTTCCGCGCACTGAGGAATTCGACGCGAAGGTTGAGGCGATGGGTGGCATTGCGCTCACTGGCGCTGCACGTAAGAAATACGCCCGTTTTCTCAAATAGCGGCCTTTTCCCACGGCCCGTAGTGGAGGGTTTCGAGCATCAGCCGCCGGGCTTCCGAGGGAGAATACCGCGCCACGTCTCTGCGTTCCTCCAGATTTGCGAAGAACATTCTATCAGGCCGATGGCTGGAGCCGTCGCCATCGCCTCTCCAGAAGGATTTTGTAGCGGTCTTTCATTTCCTCGGAACAAAATCCATGGTCGACCAGAGCGCTTGCCCAATTCAGGCCTTTTTCAAACCTGCGGAACGAGTTGGAGATCTGGCGTTCCGTCAACTGCAACGCCTCACCAAGGGCAACGAAGTCGCGCCGGTTCAATCGCTTTTTCCGTCCGCGCATGGTCAAGGCTGTCTCTTCCTTGTCTTCAGGCAGCAAAAGCACAGTCGCCAACAAGTCGTAGGCTGGCGAGAGGCGAATCTCCCCTTCAAGAGTCCCAATCAGCGAAAAGTTTTTGAGGTGCATGTCCGCGTTGCCCGTCAAAAAGCAAAACAGGTTCGCTTCAAAAAAGCGCAATGCATCCCATCCCGGGTTGGTGCAGTGCCGCAAAATCTCTTTGCCCACCGATTCCAGCGAGCCGCGGTACTTGTCCTCGGTCAATCGGTCGGTCAACTGACACATGTCCTCCATGGGCAGTTTGCGGCCATCCACGCGGTCCATGCGCCGGACAATGAGAGCCGTTTGTTCATCTTCCAGCGCAACCAAACCGCAGTCCGCAGTCTCGATGCCAAAGCATCCCGCCATCCGCATGGTCAAATGCTCGAGCTCCGGCATTTGAGGATACTGCTTCACGGGAGGCTTGAGGATGTATCCTCCCTCCAGTCCAACAAGCGTGAAGCGATCGCTTTCCCGCGAGCTGCCGCGCTCCAGGTGGAGGGACAACTTCGGTTGAACTCCCGGCACAGCCACATGACTGCGGACAATGTGTTCGGCCAGAGTATTCAGATCCTTCCAAGTGTAGGGAACCTGGGGAGGTTGCGGACCGCCAAATAACTTGCGGCAGCACGAAGCATGATACCCGGTTTCACCCTCTACCAGAACCTCGAGACAGATTTTACATCGGGGGTTATTCATGGGACTCCTCCTCGATCGGCGCCACGCCGGCCGCACCAATGCAATCCCGGCAGCAGGCCAGAAGCAGCCCCATCCTGTCGCGAGGGTTCAGCTTCCAGGTTGCCTCGGCTATTTCCAAAAGCCATCCCTCGGGAATCAGGCCATCTAAAAAAGGGAACAGCCTTTTGTCCTCAAAAGGCTCAGAGCGCAGCGGCAGGGAAAGGCTGACAGGAACGGCCCTGGGCTCCATGAGGTATTCCGCGCTATAGGTAAAGCGATACCCTCGTTCGAGCTCCTCAAGAATGCCGACCGGGCGATCGAATAAGAGCACTTCAGCTTTTCTCATCATTCACCTCCGGACGGAAAGGTGCCGGTGCCATGCGATGACCAAATAGCGCCAGAACCTGGTTGATCTTATCGAGACGCAAGGTTTTTTTCCCCTGCTCCAACTCCCGGATAAAGCGAAGTCCCAACCCGGCCCGATCTGCCAGATCAGATTGGGTCATGCCTAAGGCCTTGCGCTTGGCTTTCACAAACTGAATCAGCAGATCTTTCATCTTGATACCTTATCGGGTATAAAAATCTTGGATGCAAGAAAATTATACCCGAAGGGGTGCAGAGCGCTGTTGATCTAGGTAATTATACCCGAACGGGAATATACAAAAGGGTGACTCGCTTCACACGAAACGGCACTCGATGGAGCGGCATTTTAACCAAGCTGAAGTTCAAATCTTCCCGATCGGGAATTGGCTGTTTTGAGCAGGGCCTGAAACTCCAATGGCTTCAGGAACGGGCACGAGGGTGCGGGCGTTTCATTGACGGGCGTGGTGGTTTGATGCGTTTGATGGGTTGAGGTTGGTTTCGTGGGTTTCGGATCCGGCTGGATTGGTTGCTGGAGGCGCCCCGCCGCAGATGGCTGGGGCGGGAAAATGGCGAACTAGTTGCTATTGCATAAAATGTCAGCTATGCCGGACATTTATTGACAAATAATCCGGTTTAGCGGACATTCTATTTTCTCGTGAAGCAAGATCCTTCCATCCCGCTACCTGCAGTGCATGCGCTCCGCAAGCTTGGACGCGATCTCGCCGTTGCCCGGCGCAAGCGCCGGGTTTCCACAGCTGATATGGCAGAACGGCTTTTTGTCAGCCGAGATACCTTGTGGCGACTCGAACGAGGGGACCCGAGTGTTTCTTCCGGAACGCTGGCAACGGCGGTTTTTGTGCTGGGGCTTCATGATCGCCTCGCCAACCTCGCAGAGCCCTCGACAGACGAACTGGCGCTCAGTTTGGAGGAACAGCGGCTGCCAAAACACATTCGCCGATCCAGAGCCTCATGAGCATCGAAGTTCACATCGATTGGCAGGGGGAAACGCATCTTGTCGGGCATCTTTTCCCGGCAGAACGGGGCACCACCGTGTCTTTCGAGTATTCCCCGCACTGGTTGCGCCGGGCGGGAAGTTTTGCCGTTGATCCGACATTTCTCCCCCTGCGGTCTGGCATGCAGCACAGAGCGACACTTTTCGGGGCGATTCAAGACTGTGGCCCGGACCGGTGGGGCAGAATCCTCATCGAGCGGGCCGTGCGCAAAAAACTCCTGAGCCAGAAACCGTTTCGTGAAATCGACTACGTTTTGGCGCTTGATGATAACTCCCGGATTGGCGCGCTGCGTTTCCGTGATGGGCCCGAGAAGCCCTTCCTGGCGGCGGCAACGGGCGTGATTCCTCCCATTGTGCGTCTTGCCGCGCTGCTGCGGGCGGCGGATGCCATACACAGTGAAACCGAAACCGCTCAGGATCTGAGATTTCTCCTCGGGGAAGGGTCACCGCTGGGCGGAGCACGACCAAAATCTGCGGTGGCGCTGGAGGACGGCAGCATGGCCATTGCCAAGTTTCCCAAGCCCGATGACACGCGGGACATCGGTGCCGGTGAAGTCCTTGCGCTTCAGCTTGCACGCAATGCCGGAATCCAAACCGTCGATTACAAGCTGGTGCCTGTTGCCCATCATAGCGTGGTGGTCATCCCTCGCTTCGACCGTGTTGCTGAGAACCGGGTTCCCTTTATTTCGGCAGCGAGCCTTTTGGGTCTGGCTCCCGGCAATACGGGGTCCTACACCATGATTGCGGACGCTGTCCGGCAATTCGGAAACGACGTGACCTCCGAGCTTCGGGAACTTTGGCGACGGTTGATCTTCTCTCTCCTCGCCAGCAACTACGACGACCATCTTCGCAACCACGGGTTCCTGATGCGGGAACCGGGACGCTGGAGTCTCTCTCCGGCCTATGACATCAACCCGGTCCCGGAGATGGATCGGGCACGCGTGAACAAGACTCCCATCACAGAACAAGGGGAGGAGCATGGCATTGAGGTTGCTGTGTCAGCCGCATCGCGCTTCGGACTGAAAGCGGGGGAGGCGAAAGGCATGCTGCGCGAAGTCTTCACTGCCGTCTCCGCCTGGCGCAATGCGGGGCAACAACTGCGGCTCAAGGCTGCCGCGCTCGACGCCTACGCCAGCGCTTTCGAGAATCCCCACATGCGGGAAGCTGCCTCCTTACTTGATGCAAAAATTTAGCTCTGTTTCCACACTTCGGGAAATCGCAAAGACGATCGGATACTCGCCGATCATGATCAAGTGGCCGTTTTCTCCACGCCAAGGTTCTTTGGCCAGCCCCTCGGAGGGGACACCCTGAAATATTTCATCCCTTGGACGCGATTTCTTTAGTTCATTTTTGACGTTGTTGGCAAGGTGTTCTCTTCGATTTTTTGCGGTGGAGCCGCGATGATCGGCCGCAGGCTGACGCTGTTCCCCCTAGCCAGAAAAGCTCACCCGCTCTCGACATCGAGCGCCGGGTCCAGAGCGCACTGGATTCCCAGGCGGCGGCCATGGTGAGGAGGTTGGAGAACTTTGCCGTGCGGGAGGAGGCAAGGCAGGGTTCAGAGCGAATCAAACGAGGTTGCAGAGTGGGCGGGACTTCGTTACGGTTTACTTATGAGTTCTGTTGTGGAAATTGAGTCAGCTATACGCCAACTTCCGGAATCGGAATTCTGGAAGCTAGCCACTTGGTTCGATAATCTGCGCTCCAATGTTTGGGTGAACGCCTCGGAGATTTACTTGAACAAAAATGACAACACCACGGTGCGAAAATATAGCAAATCCACCCTACAGCGAGTTGCCGCCTTTCCCTCGGACCTGCTTTACGGGGTGAGGGGAGGGGTGTAGGGTGCTCCGCCATGTCCACCGTTCCATCACGCTCCGAAGTTGCCCTCTCCGATACCTGGGATCTGACCCCGCTTTACCCCGACGACCCGGCCTGGGAGGCGGATTTTTTGGAGCTGCAGGCCGAATTTCCCCTGATCGCGGACTTCCGCGACCGGCTGGGTTCCTCCGCCGCGGCGTTGGCCGGGTGCCTGGAGTTCGAGCGGTCTGTGGACATCCGGGTCGAGCGGCTGAACCAATATGCGGCGCTGCGGGTGACTGAGGACAGCTCGGATCCGGTGGCGCTCGACCGCGAGGCCCGGCTCGACGGGGTGCTGGTGCGGGTGGGGGAGGCGTTTTCGTTTCTGGCCCCGGGGATCCAGGCGATCCCGGATGAGAAATTTGCGTTGTATCTGGAGGACCCGGCGCTTGGCGAGTGGGCGATCCCGCTCCGGCGGCTGCGCCGGCTGAAGGCGCATATCCTGAGCGCCGGGGAGGAGCGGATCCTGGCGCTCGGATCGTCGGCGGTGCGCGGGCACAGCGAGACGTTTTCGCAGCTGACCAACGTGGACATGAAGTTCGGCCTGCTTGTCGATGGCGAGGGTGCCGAGCGCGAGCTCACGCAGAGCTCGTTTTCGTCGTTCCTCCAGCAGCGGGACCCGGCGGTCCGCAAGGCGGCATTCCATCAATTTTACGAGGAGTTTTCCGACCACAAGTTTACGCTCGCAGCCAGCCTGGCGAACTCGGTGCGCGGGGGCGTCTTCTACGCCCGGGCGAGGAATTACCCAAGCGCGCGCGAGGCTACGCTTTTTGCCGACGACGTGCCGCCCCCGGTGTACGACGGCCTGATCTCGACCGTGCGGGCGAACCTCGGCTCGCTCTTCGAATATTTTGAGCTCCGCCGCGAGGTGCTCGGTCTGGCCGAAATCCATCACTACGACACGTATGTGCCGATGGTGGAAAACGTGCAGAGCCATGTCCCTTGGGACGCGGCCGTCGAGAAGGTGCTGGCGGCCGTGGCGCCGTTGGGTGACGAATACGTTGGGGTTCTTGGGGAGGGCTTGCGCGGGGCCCGGTGGTGCGACCGCTACGAGAACAAAGGCAAGCGGAGCGGCGCGTTTTCCTACGGCACGTTCACGAGCCCGCCGTACATCATGATGAACTACAAGGCGGATGTCTTTTCCGATGTGTACACGCTCGCGCACGAGGCCGGCCACTCGATGCACACGTGGTATTCCCAGCGCACGCAGCCCTACCAGACCTACCACTACCCGATCTTCCTCGCCGAGGTCGCCTCGACATTCAACGAGATCCTGCTCACCGAGCACCTCCTCCAGACGACCGATGATCCGAAGATGAAGGCGTTCATCCTCAACCGCCAGATCGATGACCTCCGCGGGACGCTTTACCGCCAGACGATGTTTGCGGAGTTTGAGCGCGAGATCCACGCCGCCGAGGAGGCCGGCCAGGCGCTGACGCTCGACGGATTCCGAACGATCTACCGGCGGCTGCTCAACGACTATTTCGGACCGCGTTTTGCCCTCGACGCCGAGCTCGAGCTCGAGTGCCTGCGGATCCCCCACTTCTACAACGCGTTCTACGTTTACAAATATGCGACCGGCATCTCGGCGGCGGCTGCGCTGGCATCCGGGGTGCTGGCGTCCGGCGAGGCCGGAAACTACCTGGCATTCCTGCGCAGCGGAGGAAGCCGGTTCCCGATCGAGACGCTTGCGGCAGCCGGCGTGGATATGAGCTCGCCAGCACCGGTGCAGGCCGCGCTCGAACTGTTTGCACGGCGCGTGGCCGAGCTGCGCGAGGTTCTTGGGGCGTAGGCGCGCAGATCTCGGTTGCGTTGTCGCGTCGCTCTGTGAGCGTCGCATTTTTCTTCCGACGGTCATAGACTGCCGCTACAACCTGCGGTCGCGGGTTGGGCGCTCAGTCGCGGTGGTAGGGCATGCCTGCCTTGATCGTGGCGGCGCGGTAGATCTGCTCGAGCGCGAGGAGGAGGGCCATCTCGTGCTGGAGGGTGAGGGGGGTGAGGGACCAGAGGAAATCCGCCTGCGAGCGGATGGCTGCATCCCATCCGTCCGCCCCGCCGACCAGGACCGCGCACCGCGCGATCGATCGGTTCTCCCAATTCTGGATATTGGCCGCCAGCTCGCGGCTGGTGACGAGCTTGCCGCGCTCGTCGAGGATGATCCGGAAGTGGCTGTGCGAGTGCTCGAGCACCTTGCGGTGGGCGAGGGGGCCCGGCTTCACAAAGACCGTCTGTACCTTTCCAAACCCGCGCAGGCGGGCAAGGTATTCCTCAATCCCCTCGCGGGCAAACGCGAGGGCCGGCACGCCGACCGCGATGATCTTCCAGATCAACGGACCGGGTTAAAGTCGGCCGCGTGGTACGAACTGCGGACGAGCGGGGCGCTCGCCACAAAAGTGAACCCCTTGTTCCGCGCGATGTCTCCGTAGAGAGCAAACGTTTCCGGGCGGACAAACTCGATAACCGGCAGGTGGTTCGGCGTGGGGCGCAGGTATTGGCCGAGCGTGAGGATGTTAACCCCGGATTCGCGCAGGTCGTCCATCGCCTCGAAGAGCTCGTTTTCGGATTCGCCCAGCCCGAGCATGATGCCGGATTTTGTCAGCATCTCCGGCTCCATCTCCTTAACCCGGCGGAGGACATCGAGCGAGAGCTGGTACTTGGCGCGCGAGCGCACGAGCGGGGTGAGGCGCTCGACGGTCTCGAGGTTGTGGTTGAAGATGTCCGGCCGGGCATCCAGCACGCGGCGGATCGAGAGTTCCTTTCCGTTGAAGTCCGGGACGAGCACCTCGATGGCGACCTCCGGATCGATCGCTCGGATCGCCTCGATGGTGCGGGCAAAATGGTCGGCCCCGCCGTCGGCGACATCGTCCCGGGCGACGGCGGTCACCACGACGTGCTTGAGGTTAAGCCGCTTGACCCCCTCGGCCACGCGCTGCGGTTCATCCTCCTCCAGGGGCAGGGGCTTGGCGGTATCGACGGCACAAAACCCGCAGGCCCGCGTGCAGCGCTCGCCGGCGATCATGAACGTCGCCGTCCCGCTGCTCCAGCACTCCCAGCGGTTCGGGCACTGGGCGCTCTCGCAGACCGTGTGCAGGCGCAGGTCGGAGACGAGGTCCTTCGTCGAAAAGAAGACCGGGTTGGTCGGAAGGCGGACCTTGATCCACTCCGGTTTTTTGGATTGGTGGAGCTCGGGATTGATTTTTGGGCTCGGCATGGAAGCAGTAGTATTGCGGCCGCGAAAGAAGGTGTCAAATTTTCCGCAACCATCCCCCGGCACCAGGGTTCCATCGGGCGTGCAAAAACGCCGGCAATACCTTCTTTGGGGAACCTTGGCCATTTTGGTGGCCACCTTTGGTGTTCGGATGTTCTGGCCGGACGGGACGATCACGGTCGATTTCCGCGATGCGCCGGTCTCGAAAGTTTTAGCATCCATCGAGCGTCAGGGTCGTGTCGCGCTCGTCACGAACCTTCCCGCCGAGGCGACGGTCACGATCCAGATGAAGCGCGCCCCCCTCCTTGAGGTCCTCGAGACCCTCGCGGCGCGCACGGAGACCGACCTGCGGGCGGTTGCGGTGGGGGCACCAAAACGATCCGACGCGGCAGCCGCATTTGAAGGGCTATCCGCAGAGAAGCGCCCGGAAAACCTGGAAATCGCGTATTTTCCATCGATGGGCGGACCCTCCGAGGTCATCGACGCCAGGGCCCTGATCGTGAAACCCGAACCGACCGAAAAGGGCGACCTGCAATCCGCCCTCCAGCAGGTGGCCCAAAAATCCGGCATGATGGCGGTCTGCCCGAAGGACTGGAACCCGGCGGTTCCAATGCCATCTGGCAAAGATCTGGCTGCGGCCGATCTGATCCGCTCGCTCGTAAAAAGCTCCGGCGGCAGGGTGCAGGAAGGATTCCTCCTCTATGCCCGCGGGTCCCGTCCGGACGAGGGCGGACCGCAGCCGGACGCCGCGACTGCGGGACGTCCGGCGTGGGGAGGGGATGGGGGCGGGGGCGGCGGACGTTCCCAGCGCGGGGGGATGAACCCGGAATGGATCGCGCAGCGGGCCGAGGCAGCGATCGCCCAGCTCCCGAAGGAAGCGCAGGCTGCGGCGAAGGAGGAGCTCAATGAAATGCGCCAATTTTGGACCGAAGTGCGCAGCCTTCCCAACGACCAGCGCCGCGCGAAGATGGAGGAGTTTTTCAGCCGCCCCGATGTTCAAGAAAAGATGGCTGCCCGCCAGGAGGCCCGTGACAACAGGAGAACCCCGGAGCAGCGCGAGCAGCGGATGAAATCGTATGTCGAGCGCAAAAAGCAGATAAAGGCGGCGGGGGCGACACCATGAGCCGGGCCCGGAGCCGTTCGCGGTCGGCCTTCACACTTATCGAGCTTCTCGTCGTCATCGCGATCATCGGGGTTTTGGCCAGCCTGTTGTTCCCGGAGTTCGGGCGCTTCCAAGACCGCGCGCGGAGTGTGGTGTGTATGAACAACCTCCGGCAGATCGGCGTCGGCGTGCTCTCCTATGTCGGCGAACACGACAACATGTACCCAATCATCGAGCCGAACCCGGATTCTCCGGTCTACAGCGAGGAGGACGAGGCGGAGCCGATGTTTGTCGAGCTCGAGCCCTACGGGGTCACCCAGCAGGTGCTCAAATGCCCTGCTGATATCCAGGGGCCTAATTGGTTTGCCAAGCGGACGACCACGATCGACGGGAACATCTACGGGACCAGCTACCAGTGGAGGCCGATCGTGGATGGCGAAAACGGCGTCGCCCCAAGAATCTACGGCGGCCGCCGCGGCGCCGGCGTCCGCATCGTCAAGCCCTCCCGCGTCACGCTCTGCACCGACTTCGAGGGGATCCACTCCGGCCGCATGAACCGCCTCTACGCCGACGGCCACGTCTCAACGCCGAACTAGCTGGCCCAAGAATGTACGAAAAGGGGACATTTCATCCCGTTTTCGCATCCCGGACTCTCAGCCCGGCACGCGGGTTCTCGCAAATTGTTGATGCGGCCGCACCAAAGATTTGTCACCTTCCCCTTGGGGTTTTGGGTTTTTGCCTGGATGGCTTATCGACCGGGACCGGCGGTGAAGATGAGCTTGCTGGCTTCTGCGGGGCGGAAGTTCCAAGCCAAGGATCCCACCAACGGCCATGAGACGCTGAAGCGCACTACGCGCCTTCCCTTTGGCTCGAGCGACGCTTCGCCCGAGCCTCTGCCTGACCTGAGGGTCAGGGGGCGGATTTCTGATCGAGGTCGGAAGCAGGCTCTGTAGCTTTGGCCACAACGTAGGTTTTGGCGTCGGTCAAATCAATGTAGAGGCCCTCCTCCCTGGCAATTTCCAAGATGTCGAGCAGGAGGTTTTCAACTTTGCAGAGTTCCTCAAGCACGGACTCCGCATCCTGGATGGCCGCAGAAAAGTCCTTGGAGGCGTGGCGCAGATGGTTATCGCCCTGATTGGCGGGGTGTTCATCGAGGTCCTCCTCATCATCCTCATCGATCTCCTCATCCTCATCGATCTCCTCGTCCTCATCGATCTCCTCGTCCTCATCGATCTCCTCGTCCTCATCGATCTCCTCTTCCAGGTCGAGGGGATCACTGTTTTCAGGAGCGTCCTCTGGGGTTTCTGCAGCAGCGAGGTGGATTTCCTCCTCGAGGTCCGCCTTTGCCCACTCGGCGAAGCCCTGCTGACAATCGTCGAGAGCGACATCAAACATCTGCATGGCATGCAGGCAGTCCTCCTTGGCATGGGCGACGTCATCGGAGGCGTGAGACAGATCGCGGGCAGCGTGCCGGTAGGTCTTGATGGCGCGCGCCAGACGCTTCTGGATTTTTTTGGAATCGGGGTTTTGAGCGAGATAGTCGGAGAGCGTGATGGTTTTCATGTGTGCAGGTTCTCTCTCCACCATCAGCTCATAAGAAGCAAGAACATGGCGAAATTGTCACAATCGGCCCGTGGCAGGGATCTCCCGGATCGGATTGCAACAAAAATGTCGCAAATATTTTCTAGGCAGACCAGGGCCTTTGGTCCAAACGTGAGGAACTATGTCCGAATCCCAAGCGCCAGCACCGACCGCCGATCAAACCGCACGCCTGCTGGAGCGGGCACACAAGGAGCTCCTCGACAGCTTCGATGAAGAGCTGGAATTGGAAATGGAGGATCGCCGGGAAGGCGAGATGCATGCGGCTCATACCCTGGAGGACCTTGCCAACGAATCGCTGAGCCGCAGCCTTTACTTCCGGGAGCTGTTCCGCCTCCAGGCCGATCTGGTGAAGATGCAGGAGTGGGTCGTGAAGGCGGGCCACAAGCTTGTGGTGATATTCGAAGGGCGGGACTCGGCTGGAAAAGGAGGGGTGATCAAGCGCATCACGCAGCGGTTGAATCCCCGCGTCTGCCGGGTAGCCGCACTTCCCGCGCCCAACAACCGCGAGCGCACCCAGTGGTATTTCCAGCGGTATGTTTCGCACCTCCCGGCCGCCGGGGAAATGGTGCTGTTTGACCGCAGTTGGTACAACCGCGCGGGTGTGGAGCGGGTCATGGAGTTCTGTTCCGAGGACGAGTATCAGCAGTTCTTTCACGACGTACCCGAGTTTGAAAAAATGCTGGTTCGCTCCGGCATCCAGCTGCTGAAATACTGGTTCTCCATCAGCGATGAGGAGCAGGAATTCCGGTTCAACTGCCGGGTGCATGATCCCCTGAAGCACTGGAAGCTCAGCCCCATGGACCTTGAGTCGCGCCGGAGGTGGGAGGACTACACAAAAGCCAAGGAGTTCATGCTGGAGCGGACGCACATCCCCCAGGCTCCCTGGTGGGTGGTCCCGGCCAATGACAAGAAAAAGGCCCGCCTGAACTGCATTCATCATCTTCTGAGCCAAGTCAGCTACTCGCCCGTGGAGTATTCCCCTATCGTTCTCCCGCCCCGGGAACACCACGAGGATTACACGCGCCTGCCCGTGCCCGAGGAAATCATCATCCCGCAGAAATATTAGGAGGGACAGGGAACAGGGGGCAGCATGCTTAGCATTGCCCCTGCGATCGCCGGGAAGCAGGGTGTCCGAGGGGGCTCTAGAGCGCGCGCTTGGGGTTGGCGCGCTTGGGCCCGGGCGGTTCCTCGCATGGCAGCAGGCATCGGATGGCGTCGGCAAGGAGCGGCTCGTCAAGCAGGGTGAGCGCGGCCTCAACCGGAAGCACCCGGCGGCGGCGGCGGCCTGACTCCGGCCACTTTTTAAGGAGGGCCGAGACGCTGAGGGGGTAGAGTCGCACGGGGGGGCGACCGTCCGGGTGGATGACGACAGGTCGGCCTGGGACGATGGACCCGAGGGCGCCGGCTTCCTCGGCCGTTTCCAGCAGGGCGACATCCTGCGGGGTCATGTCGGGCTCGAGGCATCCTTTGGGCAGGATCCAGCGCGTTTGGGAGGAGTTCGTGACGACCACGAGGTGGAGGCGGCCTTTTCGCCAGAGGAAGGGGACGGCGCCAGCCTGGTAGACTGCGTCGGGGGCCGATGGCAGTCCATGCTGAGCAAGCGAGGCGTTTGAGTAGTCGTCATCGCCCGTGATATCGCGTCCGAAGAAGTCCGGAGGAGCAAAGGCGGAGCTCGCCTCCACCGACGGGAATTCCACTTCGGCGACGCAGAGCGGAGCGAGGGCTCCGAGGTAGCGGTCGATCTCAACGAGGCAGGCGCCCACCTTCAGCGCGGCTCGCTCTTTTTCGAGGCGTCGGCCGGCGGTGATTGTCCAAAGGCTTTCAAACTGGCGGCGGTCGATGCGGACTTCTGTTTCTTTGCGCACCAGGCCGGAACCTTCCTTGCAGGTGAGGAAGAAGGTTCCGGAATCGTTGCGAATGCGGATCTCACAACCGCCGCCGTGGGTGAGGTAGCCCTGCCGGACGGGCCTCCAGCGCAGGCGGCCCATGCCGGAGGGAATCTCCCCAAGGAGAAATTTGCGCTCAATTTCCATGGCTCAGTTCTGCCCGCGCAGGGCAAGGACCTCAAGGGAGAGCGCCGCGTAGGCCCGGGCGGCCGGGCAGTCGGGGTCGAACGTCTGGATCGGGCTGCGATGGAGGCCCATCTTCTCGACGCTCGCCGCGTGCGGCACCACGGTTTTGAGAAAAGCCGGAAATTGTGTCGGCAGCGCGGCCATCAGGTCCGTGTGCATCCGGTGGCTGGACTGCGCCATCGAGAAGAACGGGCGGATCACCTCCGAAGGCAGGTCGTGGTCGGCAAAAAACGCGTAGGCCTGGGCGAGCGTGCGGCCGCTCAGCACCGTCGGGATCACCGGCACAAGGAGGAGGTCGCTGGCCCGGAAGACGTTCTCTGCCAGCAAGGTGAGGCCGGGCGGGCAGTCGAGCACGACCGCGTCGTAGTCGCTGGCCAGCTCATCCATCAGAAAACGCAGCTGCTTGCGCGACTTGCGCATCCCGTCGAGCGCGATGTCAAACTTCCGATACGACGGGCTCGCCGGCAGGATGTCGAGGCCGGAGTAATCGGACTCGCGGATCGCCGCCCTGAGCCCGGCGACGCTGAGCCCGTCGCCCTTGAGAGGGAATTTTTCTGTTGTGCTGACGCGGAAGTAAAACGTGGCCGCTCCCTGCGGGTCGAGGTCGACGAGGAGCGTCTGCAGGCCGGCGCGACAAAAGGCGTAGGAGAGGTTTACGGAGAGGGAGGTTTTTCCGACCCCGCCTTTGATGCTGTAAGAGGCGAAGATTTTCATGGGCAAAAAGAGTCTGGGGCTGGCAGGCTGCGCCGCACGGACTTGAGCAATGAGGGCGAGACGAGCGCCTCCAGCGCCCGGTGCGCCCCGGCACGAAATCCGGCTCCCTGCGCGTGGAGGAGACCTGCCAGAGTTCCCAGGGCCACGGCGCGGTCGTTGGAAAGCTCCGGCCCCGCGTGCTGCCACAAATCAAGCAGGAACTCCCTCTGCACCGCCGCGTCGTTGAATGCCCCAAGGCGGTTTTGCAGCCTCCGCAGAGGATGCTCAAGGATGGCTGCGGCCGGAGGCACGGCGGCTGCAAAAAATTCGAGCAGATAGCGCAGCTTCTTGCATTGGATGCGGATCGCGTGGAGCTGGGCATCCGCCGGCTCTGCGCCGAGTTCTCTGGCCAGCTTGGCAATTTTCCGGTGGCGCCGGGCGACCCGTGAGGAGACAGCCGAGGCGATCGGCACCTCCGCCTCCAGGCCGGGCTTCAAGCCATCCGGGCGATCAAAGAGCGCCGAGATCTCCTGCTTGAGCTCTTGGTGATGGGGGGCCATGAGCGCCGAGGCGACAGCGGCCTGCTCGCGTGCGCGCTCCTCCGACATACCGTCGAACAGCCCCCGCACGGCGGGCCGCAACACCTCAGGCACGGAGTCCTCGTGCTCGCGCCGGGCGAGCAGGTAAACGTCCAGATCGCGCAGCCGGTTGGTCCTCGCCGCCATGCTCCCCAGGGCATCGCGGACCTTTGAAACCCCGGCAGCATCGAAGGCCCCGGAGAGAAGCCCCAGCGCCGAGCGGGCCTTGCGAAGGCTCACCCTGTAGTCATGTAAAAATTCTGTATCGGTATCGCGGATGATCCCCTCCTCGTTCTTCCAAGCCGTCTTCAATGCCGGGGAGACCACGCGGCGCAGCGCCTCAGCCGCAGGCAATCCAGGTCCGATCTCCGCTCGCAAGAGCCCGCTGGAGAGGTGCGGCGAGACCCCTGCATCTGCCAGGGCCCGCTCCAGAAGCCCCCCCTCGCGCACGTCCGATCCCCCAAGGGCCAGGCAGCACGCCGCCGCCTCCGCTCCGTATCCCCGCAGCGGGCGGGGAACAAAAACCCTTTGGGTAGCCGCCCCGCCCGCACAGACCACAACAAATCGGAAGACCACCTTGCCATCGGCATTCGAGACCTCGTAGTCCCGCGCGACGACCCTCAGGCGGGCGACCGGTTCAATCTTACGGATCCCCGAAGCCTCCCCCAAGCGCTCGGCGAGTTCGGACTTCCTCAGATCCCACCAGAAGAATCCACCCGCCGATGGCCCGGCGGCCTCGGCCAACAATGCTCCCGCGCGCTGAAGCGCCAGAGAGGAGTCCCGGCGGAAAAGCACCAGCCCCGATCCCCAAAGGCCCCACGACGGCGTGTCCATCACCTCGACATCAAATTCCTCCACCGCGCGGGGACTCAGAACCAAACCCGACGGCATCGTCGGATCTGGACTCGGCGCTGAAAAATCCCGCGCGCCCGGCCCGAAGGCCTCCATCCATGCGCCCCCCACCTACTTGCCCTCCCTCAAATACCGCTCGATCAGCTCCTCCACGATGCTCTGCAGGCTCCGATCATCATCCGCGGCACGCCGCTTCAAGGCCTTCAAAATTTCCGGGCTGAGCCGCAAGGACGTGTTCTTTTTCGATTTCTTTTCTTTTTTAGCCATCTGAAATAAGTGACGTCATGATGTCACATATCGTCGCATGGAGTCAAGCGCGATTTTTTCCCCTACTCAATTTCCACGAGCGTCCCGACGGGGACCTCGGCAAAGAGGGAGGCGGCGTCTTTGGGCGGGAGGCGGATGCAGCCGTGCGAGGCCGGATAGCCAGGGAGCGCGCCGGCGTGCAGGCCGAAGGCCTGGCAGGAGAGGCGGAGGTAGTAAGGCATCTTCACGCGGTAGATCGTTGACTTCCAGTCTTTGTATTTGTTTGTCACGACATACCGGCCTTTTGGTGTGGGAAACTTTTTCCGTCCCGACGAGATCGGGATCGTTTGCTGGATGACACCATCCTTCCAAACAAAGGCGGTCTGATCGTCGAGGCTGACCCGGATTTTGTAGCGCGCCGCCTCGGAGCCGGCTTCGACGCCGAGAAGGATTTGCATGACTTCGACGTGACTCCCGCGCCCGGCGAGCCAGAGGGCGAACGTTTTGTGCTTCTGGGTGACCGCGTGGCGCCTGGCCCCGCGAGCCAGGAGGGATTTGACGAGGTCCGGGTTCCCCATTGCCGAGGCGAGCATTAAAGGGGTGAGTCCCTTTTCCTGCCTCACAAAAAATTCCAGATTGGTATCGAGAAACCTTTGCACGAGGTCGTCGGGCGCCGGGTGCGAGAGGGTCGCGTTGACATCGACGCCGGCAGAAATCAGGTTTTCAACGGCGGGAATGTCGGAGGCGGCGACGGCGCGAAAGAGGTCCGGTGTCAGGTCAGGCGTCGGCTGGGGCGTGGATGGGGATGCTGCCCCGTCAGGGCAGGGGGTATCGTTTGTTGGGACCCAGGGCGGCGCTGGCGCTTGCCCTGGGCTAGGGGATGAAGCCCCGTTGGGGCTTGAGGTGGCGTGGTCGGGGGTCGGCTCGGGCGACTCCTCAGCGACGGGAAAAGCTGCCGTGGCCTGAGAAGGGCCGGTACCGGCGAGGAGGCAGATGGCTGCCCATGCGAGAAGCTGTAGAGGTAGGGAAGGGAGTCCCATACGAGTTAGTCGAGCGGGCTGTTGGAAAAAGCGGGCGTCATTTCGGCAGGGGATGGATTGAAGAGTGACGATTTTGGATTTATGAGCTTCACGGCGCAGTCCATCGAAGGAGCCGGCGGTCGGCCCGGTGGGGATTACCAGTCGCGGTCATTTGCGTGGCCTTCGGCGGTGGAGCCGTCGCGGACGATGCAGCGGCTGAGGTGGGAGCCGGATAGGACGGTGGCTCCGTCCCAGAGGATCGAATCCTCCACGAAGGCGTCTTCTCCAACGCTGCAGTTGCGCCCGATCGAGCTGGCACCGGAAATTTTTGCTGAGGGGGCGAGCGACGATGGTTCCTGCCTGGCCTGCGGCCAGTCATCCGGCACGTAGGATAGGCGTTGGCCGCCCGGCTGGAGGAGCGCGTGCGCTTCGAGGTACGAATCCCGGCTTCCGAGATCGAACCAAAGCCCGTCGTCCGCGATGATCCCTCCCACAGGGATGCCCGCGCGCAGGAGGTTCAGGTAGATCGGGATGATCGAGACCACTTGGCCTGCAGGGATGTGGCTGAAAATTTCCGGCGAGAGGATTGTGATGCCTGTGAAGAGGAACGATGGGGCTTCGGGGGTGCCGAGGGAATGCCGGATGTCGCAGACGAGACCGTCCCGGCATTGGACATGGAGCGGTCCGCCGGAGGATCTGAGGACGAGGCTTGCGAGGTGCCCGGAGGCGAGGTGGCGGTCGATCGCCGGACGCAGCGGGAAGTCGGCGAGCACATCGCCATTGTAGACGAGAAACGGTTCGCTTCCGAGGAGGGGCTCGGCATTTTTGATTCCGCCGCCGGTATCGAGCAGGACAGGCTCATGGAGCCAGGCGACCGGGCAGCCCCGGTACATCCCGCCGGGAATCTTTGCCCCATAGGCCTCCGGGCAGTGGTGGGTGTTGACTACAAACGACGTGATCCCGGTGGCGATCAGGTGGTCGAAGGCAAACGTGATCAGCGGTTTTCCGTAGATCGGGACGAGCGGTTTCGGGCGGCGTTCGGTGAGCGGACGCAGGCGCGTTCCGAGGCCGGCCCCCAGCACGAAGGCTTTCATGGGCGGGCCGGGCCGCTCGCGGTGGCCAGCCGGAGGATGGCATCCGCCGCGCAGGCCGCGCCGAAGCCGTTGTCGATATTCACGACCGTGACCTTGCTCGCGCAGCTCGTGAGCATGCCCAGAAGGGCGGCAATGCCTCCGAGGTTGGCACCGTACCCGACGCTTGTCGGAACGGCGATGACCGGCCGATCCACGAGCCCTGCGACGACGCTCGGGAGCGCACCCTCCATTCCGGCGACAACAATCAGGACGCCGCACTCCCGCAGGCAGTCGATCTCGCCCATGAGCCGGTGCAGGCCGGCGACTCCGACATCCGCAACCCGGACGACCCGCTGCCCAAAGGCCTCGAGCGTTACGGCAGCCTCCTCGGCGACCGGGAGGTCGGACGTGCCGGCACAGACGACGCCGACCGAAAAATTCCCGCCCGACGGCTCGCATGCCCCGATCGTGATGCAGCGGGCGCGCGGGTTCCAGGCGGCATCGGGAAACCCGGCGGCTACCGCCGCAAAATGTGCAGACGACGCCCGGGTCGCGAGGACCGCCTGCCCGGCAGACCGCAGGATCCCCGCAATCTCCGCAACTTCCGCAGGCAGCTTGCCTTCGCAAAAAATTGTTTCCGGCCGTCCGCACCGCGCGGCCCGGTCGATGTCGACGCGTGCAAAATCAGGCTTCATCGGAAAACAGGTACCGCATCGGGACCATCCCGCTCTCGACAAACCCGTGCTTCAAATAAAACCGGCGGGACTCGCTCGGCCGGTCGGTCAAGAGAGTGATGCGCAAAAAGTTTTTTTGGCGGGCGAACGCGATCGCGTGTTGGAGGAGCTGGGACCCGTACCCTTGTCCGCGGTGCTGGCGGCGGATGACGAGGTCCTCGAGCAGAAGGACAAACCCGCCCTCGGCGGTGCTGATCGTGATGAGGAGGTTGATCATTCCGATGATGCGGTCGTGGCTGCGCAGGACAAAGATCCGTCCGCGCGAGGGCTGCTCCAGGATCAGGCGAAGCCCGCGGAGCTGCTTGTCGCGGTTCGGGGTGAAGTCCTCCTCCTGTTCGAAGAGGTCGCCGAGGAGCTGGGTAAGCTCCTCCAGGTCATCGAGGGTGGCCGGTTCAATGCGCAGTTCGCTCATGGGCGAGGATCTAAGCATTTTTCCTGCCGCTGGCAATCCGCGATGGCGGGGACTTACTGGACAGGGAGCGGCTTTTCGCTGATGAGCACCTTCGCGCCGGCGCCGACCGTGTCAAAGAGCTCGATGACATCGCGCGAGCGCATGCGGATGCAGCCGTAGCTCATCGGTAGTCCAATGTTCCGCTCCTCCGGGGTGCCGTGGATGTAGATGTGGCGGGGGAACGCATTCCGGTTCCGGAACTCTGCCCCGTCGAGCCAGAGGATCCGGGTCACAATCGGATCCCGCCCGGGCGCATCGATCTCGAGGACCTCGCCGGTCGCCCGCCGGGCCTTGAAGACCATGCCGTGCGGAGCGCCCCCGCCAATTTTCTTTTTGACCCGGAGGGTTCCGAGCGGGGTCTTATTGCTTCCCGGACGGTCCCCGAGGCCGAACTTTGAGGTTGAGACCGGGTAGATGGCGATCGGCTTTCCGTCGCGCAGCACGAGCATGCGCTGGTCGGTCGTGCTGATGAGCATGCGGTGGCGGGTGTCGCCGCCGCAGCCGGTGAGAAGAAAAACAGCAGCGGTGATGGCCAGCAGAGGAAGGAGCAGGGATTTCACGAAAAGAATTGTGCCATTCAATATGTTGTGTTGAATTGTCGAAATCAACCCCGTTTGCACACAATATGCGATGCCCCAAGTGCGGCTCCTTGGAAGATAAGGTGATCGACTCCCGCCTCTCGAAAGATGGCGGCAGCATCCGCCGGCGGCGCGAGTGTCTGGGCTGCGAGACCCGTTACACGACGTACGAGCAGCTCGAGCGCATCGAGTTCCGGGCGGTGAAGCGCGACGGACGCCACGAGCCATTCGACCGGAACAAGCTTCTGGGGAGCATCACGAAAGCCTGCGAAAAGCGCCCGATCGGGCTCGAGGAGATGGAGGATGCCACCGAGGCGATCATCCATGAACTGGAGGTCGAGCAGGAGCGCGAGGTGCCGACGCGCGTCATCGGGGCCAAGGTGATGGACAAGCTTCATGGCCTGGATCCCGTCGCCTACGTGCGCTACGCCTCGGTGTACCGGCAATTTCAGGAAATTGGCGATTTTATCGAGGAGATCCAATCGTTTGAGAAGCGCGCCGGCCGCACGCAGGCGCAACCGGAGCTCTTTAAGCCATGATTGCGCTCCGCGATGGCTTGCCGCTGGTTCGGTTTCAAGACGGTAGCGTGATCGCTTTTGAGCGGCGCTGGCTGGCATCCGCCCTGGTCCGGGCGGCCGAGGCGGCGGGCTACAAAAAGTGGTGGCTCGCCGACCATGTCACCGAGAGCGTGACCAGCTATCTCGAGCAGGATTTTGACGAGCACGTCGTGACGATCCCGCGCATCGAAAAGGCCGTGCAGTCGGTGCTCCAGGTGATCGGGTATTCCGATGTGGCCCGGTTTTTTCGCACGATGCCGCCGCCGGTGCGGATCTCCCTGGAGGAGCTTGCGCGCGATGCGGGCGAGGGTTACGAGCTCCTGTTCTTTGAGCTGCTGCGAGCGCGCCTGCGCGAGGTCGCGGGCTCGGAGGCCGAGCAGGTCGAGTTCTGCGACCTCCACCGCTGCGTGAAGCGCCTCCGCGCCGCAAAAAATTGGCGGCGCGACTGCTCGGGTCTTCAGGGGGAGATCGTCTCGTTCATCCGCGGCGAGCTCCGCGGTCGCGACAAGGACCTCCACCTCCAGCTCTCATGACGCTCTTCGAAGAAATTATTGCCCGCGAGATTCCGGCCGAGATTGTTTACGAGGATGACCGGTGCTTGGCCTTTCGCGACATTTCGCCGAAGGCGCCTGTCCATATTCTGGTCGTTCCCAAATCTGTCATTCCCCGCGTTGGCGCCGCCGAGGCCGCTCAGGCCGGGCTGCTCGGCCACCTGCTCCTAAGCGCGGCGGCCATCGCCCGCGCCGAGGGGATTTCCGGGACGGGGTTCCGCCTCGTCATCAACAACGGGCCGGACGGTGGCGAGACCGTCCCCCATCTTCATGTCCACCTGCTCGGGGGCCGGGCGCTTGGCTGGCCGCCCGGATAGCGATTTTTTTGATCAGGGTCAACGGCACCGGGGATTTCGGGCGACTCCGCCTGCGGAATCCTGTTTATCGTTTTGTGAACCGTGGGACCCGGCTGGCGGATAGCGCCCGTCGGAGCCGATGGTCTGCATCCAACATTATCCCGTGAACAAACTCTCACCCACCGGCTGCCATGATATTTCGGCCGGCACCGCACTCCTCTCCAACTCCCTGCTCAATAAAGGCACCGCATTCAGCGAGCACGAGCGTGATTCCCTCGGGCTTCGCGGGCTGCTTCCGCCCCGGATCTTCTCGATGGACGAGCAGGTCGAGCGCGCGCTCGGCCAGTTGTCGCGGAAGCCGAACAACCTCGAAAAATATATTTTTCTGACGACTCTTCAGCAGCGCAACGAGACGCTGTTTTACCGGCTGCTCCTCGACCATCTGGAGGATCTCATGCCGATCATCTACACGCCGACCGTCGGCCAGGCGTGCCTGGAGTATGGAAGCATCTTTCGGAGTCCGCGCGGGCTTTGGATCACCCACCACGACCGCGGCCGGGTGGCGGAGATCCTCCGGCACTGGCCGAACCGCGGGGTCCGGATGATTGTTGTCACCGACGGGGAGCGCATCCTCGGGCTCGGCGACCTCGGGGCGCTCGGGATGGGGATCCCGGTCGGCAAGCTCTCGCTCTACACCGCGTGCGCCGGGCTCCATCCGTACTACTGCCTTCCGATCACGCTCGATGTCGGCACGAACAATAAAAAGCTCCTTGAGGATCCGCTGTACATCGGGCTCACCGAGCCCCGCCTGCGCGGCGAGGAATTCCGCTTGTTCCTGGCCGAGTTCGTCGAGGCCGTCAAATCCGTCTTTCCGGGTGCCCTCCTCCAGTTTGAGGACTTTGGAAACACGACGGCGTTCGAGCTTCTGAACACGTACCGCGAGAAGATCTGCTGCTTCAACGACGACATCCAGGGGACTGCGGCCGTGACGCTCGCCGGCCTCCTGGCGTCCACCCGCCTGACCGGGCAGCCAATCACGTCGCAGAAAATTCTTTTTTACGGGGCCGGCGAGGCGGGCACCGGGATCGGCGAGCTTTTTGCGAGCGCGCTCGAGGCGGAGGGGATTGCTCCCGGGGCCGCCAAGCGCCAGTGTTGGTTTTTTGATTCGAAGGGCCTCGTGGTGAAGGGGCGCGGGGACAAGCTGGCCGACCACAAACTTCCGTTTGCGCACGAGGCCGAGCCGGTCGCCGACCTGATCGATGCGGTCCGCCGCCTGCGGCCGACCGCGATCGTCGGCGTGGCCGGAGCGGGTCCGGCATTTTCCCAAGAGATCCTCAAGACCATGGCGGAGATCAACCCCCGCCCGATCATCTTTGCACTTTCTAATCCCACCTCCCAGGCGGAATGCACTGCCGAGGAGGCGTATGGCGCAACCGGTGGGAAGGCGATCTTCGCGAGCGGCAGCCCGTTTGCGCCGGTCACCCTCAACGGGGTGAGGCATGTCCCGGGGCAGGGGAACAACGTCTATATCTTCCCGGGCGTCGGACTTGGGGCGCTTGCGTGCCAGGCGATCCAGGTCACCGACTCGATGTTCCTCGCCGCCGCCCGCACGCTCGCGGCCGCCGTCACGGAGCCCGACCTCGCCATGGGCCGCGTGTACCCCGATCTCAAAACGATCCGCCAGGTATCGCTCGATATCGCGGTCGCCGTCGCGGAGGAAGCCTACCGCCTTAAGCTCGCGCGCCTCCCGCGCCCGGACGACCTCCAGGCAGAAATTGCCGCGCAGATGTTCGAGCCAGCCTACCCGTCGTACTGCGACGAATAACCTATCTCCAGGGCAGAAGCCGTCCGCACCATTCCCAGACCTGCGACCCGAAGAAGATGAGGGCCACGGCGACGGCGGCAAAGTAGAGAAGCGTCGCCACCCCCCACGCGAGCGAGATGATCGCCATCAGCCCGTCGCGCTCAAGCCATCCCACGCACGCGAAGACGATCATCAGCGCCGGAAGCGTGTTGTTAAACGGAAGGTTCGCTACCGGCACCGCCAGCAGCGCCCCGCCCGCCAGGATGAGCCATCCGACAAACCGGTCCCCCCACGGGCCGGTGACCCAGGACTCCGCGCGCGGCCGCGTGAACTTCCGGCAGAACCCGAGCAGGCGCTTGCAGAACCGGAGTACCGCCAGCCAGCCTTTGCCGTGGATGCGCAGGAACGCGGCGGCTTTGGGAAGCGACGGGCGCGATTTTCCGCGCCCCATCTGCCATCCGAGCGCCATGAACGTCAGCCCGCCAATCATCGTCAGAGGCCCGAGCGAAATCGGCTGGATGAACGGCACCGCCAGAAGAAGCGCCGCAAAGCAAAAGCTGGACCGGCCCAGATGCCCCAGCATATCTCCGAGAAGAATCCCCTCCGCCGCCGCATGCCCGAGGCAGGCGTCGAGCGCCCCATCCAGGTCCGTACTCTCCGAATTCGTTGGGTGGTCATCCGCCATCGCGGCCGTCAGGGTGCCGGGATTCCACGGCAAGGTCAAAGCGAATGAAGCCGGGGAAATGTGGCATGGGCCCAGCGGCTCGGCGGGCCGCCGCCTCAATTCCCGGGTGACGTGGAAGGCGGGGTTGTGTTGCTGGCGAGGAGTTGGGCGAGCAGGTCGCTTTTGCGGGGGAGGATGGAGACCTTGGCATCGCCGTCGAGCAGCTTTTGGGTCTCCAGGATATCGAACATGGCGGAGAGCACGTTTGGGTCGCGGCCAATATTTTGAAGAGCGCTGCCGACGATGGCCGGGCGCATGGCGGCGGCCTTCGCAAATTCGACGGCGGCCTGTCGTTCGGCGGTGCTGGTGATGATGCTGACCTGGTTTGCGCCATCCTGCTTGATGGCGCTGGTGACCTGGCGGAGGCGGTTCACAACTTTTTCCTGAATCTGCTGGATCATGGCAAGGTCGCGGAAGTGGACTTTCCGGATATAAATGCTGCCGAGCTCGAACCCCCATTCTTCGGATTTCGGGCTGACTTCGGTGCGCACGGTTTGGGACATGGCGTGGCGGTTCTCGAGCATGGCGGAGAGCTTCATGTTGCTCAGGCAGCGGACGGTGGCATTGCTGACATTTGCCGCGAGGGATCCGCGCGGATCAGCGTTTTTAAAGAGGTAGGCGACCGGGTCGCCGATCCGCATTTCGCACCACATGCCGATCCCCATCGGGGCGCCCTCTTCGCTGTTCACCGCCTGGCTGCGCAGGTAGATCTGGTCCAGTCGGCGGTCGAGGACGTAGCGCCTGCCCAGCCAGTTGACGATCGGCGCCGCCGGGCCGAGCTTGAGCCACAGGAAATAGAACCCCGCCTCGTCGAGGACGGCCAGCACCTTCCCGAAGAGAACGTAGACGTGGCAGGTTCCCTCCTCGACAACGGCGTAGAACCCGAGCAGGCGGAGGAGGAATTGAAGGCCCGGCACGACGACGAACATGCCGGCAAATGTGAGGATGGCGGCGATGAGGAAGCTCATCGCGGGTCCTCCAGGAAGACGTGGTTGGCCTTTCCGAAGAGCGAGAGCTTGACGTTCCGCAGGTAGGCGGGCAGGACGGCCTCGCCGCTGGATTGGAGCGACGAGATCTGGTCCGCAAGCGCGAGGAGCGGCTCGACCTCGGCCTCGGCGTTGAGGGTTTCGATTTCGACCGCGCGGCGGGACTGGACGATCTTTTGGTCGGCGTGCGCCTGGGCCAGGCTGATGTCGCTCGAGACCTGGTTGTGGGCGGTGTTGATCGCCGCAAGCGCGGACTCCACCTCGGACGGAGGGTCGATGCTCGTGATCAGCGATGCGTCGAGTGCAACCCCGTAGCGCGCCGCAGCCCCCGCACATTCGCGGTCCATGTGCTCGTTCACGGAGGAAAGGTTTTTTCGCAGGTCGTTGATCGAAATCCCGGCGACCGCAGCCGCGATGTCCTCGCCTGGGCCAGGCTCCCTGGCGGGAGCCTCGAAGTTGGCGATGCGCTCGCGAAGCACGCTGATAAAAAATCCCATCACGTGGGCGATCGGATTTTTGACGCCAAAAAACCATGCGTAGAGGTTTCGTTCCGAGATCCGGAACCGGAGCTGGCCGGTGAGTCCGGTATCGAGCTGGTCTTTCGTCACCGCACTCAGGCGGGTTCCGCCCTCGTTCGCCTCGTCATCCTCTGGGTCGTACGCCATGCTGACCGTTCGCACGGCGATGCTGGTTTTATAGACCCTTTCCCACGGCCACTTAAAATACGGCCCGCCGGGCGGGATCACCCTCACCTGGGGATAGCGGTACCGGGGTTTTTCTTCCTCGGCGAGCATGTCGGATACCGGATCATCCAAGGTCGTCAGCGAGCCGACCCGCTCGGCACGACCAAAAACTGTTTTTACGGCGCGCTCATTTTGGTCGACGGTAAAGATTCCGGCCATGAGGTACCGGACGAGGAACCAGGCGACGAAGCCAACGAGCATGCCAAGAAGTATCATTCGGGGTGGAGAAATAAAAGCATCCCGGCCTGCGAAAGGCGAGAACAATGGATGCTGTTTTGCCTCGCACCCGAAAAGCGGTTTTCACGCGTGCGCCGGCCGGGCTTCGATTCCTCGTCGTGATTGAAAAGTTTTTCGGGCTGCCCCAGGCTGTGGCCATGCGCATACTGGTTGCTCCCGACAAGTTCAAAGGTTCCCTTACGGCGGTTGAGGCGGCGGAGGCGATCCGGCGCGGCCTTCTTGCGGCGGACCCGCATGCCGACGTGCGCATGCGGCCGATTGCCGACGGGGGCGAGGGGACGGCAGAGGCGATCTGCCAGGCCGGGGGCGGCGAGTGGGTGGTTTGCCGGGCGCGCGGCCCGCTGGGAGATCCGGTCGAGGCCCGGTATGCCTGGCTGCCCGGCGGCATTGCTGTGATCGACATGAGCGAGGCCTCCGGGATCGGGCGGATTTCTGCCAGCCGCCGCGATCCCCTGCGAGCGACGACATTCGGCACCGGCGAAATGATCGCCGATGCGGCTCGGCGCGGGGCCCGGAAGATCCTGATCGGCCTCGGCGGGAGCGCGACGAATGACGGCGGCTGCGGCATTGCGGCCGCCCTCGGATTCCGGTTTTTGGCGGCCGATGGCACGCCCATGGACCCGGTCCCGCAGAACCTGCCCTCGCTGGATCGCATTCTGGCACCAGACGCCCTTGATCTGCCGGAGCTCATCGCTCTCTGCGACGTGCAAAATCCGCTGCTGGGAACCCGCGGGGCGACGCACACGTATGGTCCACAAAAGGGCGCGGTTGACCTTCAGCCGCTGGAGGACGCCCTCCACCATCTGGCCGGAATTGCGGCGCGCGACCTCGGCCGCGACTGCCGGGATGTTCCGGGAGCCGGGGCTGCGGGAGGAACCGGCTTCGGGCTCATGTGCTTTCTTGGGGCCTCCTTCCGTCCGGGGTTTGAGATGATCGCCGGGGTTCTGGGCCTGGAAAAAGAAATGGCGCAAAGCGATCTTGTCATCACCGGCGAGGGCCGCCTTGATGCGCAGACGCTCGAAGGAAAAGGCCCGCTCGGTGTGGCCGGCCTCGCCCGCCGGTGTGGAAAGCGCGTCGTCGCGTTCGCGGGGTGCATCGACGCGGACCCCCGCCTGCGCGAGATCTTTGATGACGTCGTTGCCATCACCCCGCCCGGCCTCCCGCTTGGGGAGGCGCTGAGAAACGCGGGCCATCTTCTCGAGTCCGCCGCCGCCCGCCTCATGTTGGCACCCTCCTGAAGGGTGGAGGACAAATTTCTGATGAGTGAGCAGAGATGATTGCTAAGAGAATTGTTTGGAGGAACAAAACTAATTGAGCCACAACGTGGCTGGGTCTTTGAGCCCAGGGTTGCGAAGCTACTCTGGGTATATGGCATCGCATATATCAACCCTGAATGGGTTGCCTCACGATTGGGAAATGGACACAACCCCGATGGGGTTGATCGCATTTGATACAACCCCAGGGTAGCTTCGCAACCCTGGGCTAAGTGATTTCATCCCCTTCGGGGATTCCTCGAAGAAATTTGTCCTGCACCCTTCCCTGAATCACCCGAAAATCCGCTCTCGCCCTCCGGGTTCGGGGATGATATGAGGATCCCGATGAAATACGCGTTTATTGGAGCGGGAAAAATGGCGTTTGCGATCATTCAGGGGATGCTGCGGGCGAAGGTCTGCGAGGCGACGGACATCGTTGCGTCGTGCCCGGAGCCTGAGCTGTTGGAAAACCTGAGCGACGCGACCTCTGTCAACGTGGTGACATCGAACGCGGAGGCCGTCGCGCTTGCGTCGACGATCATCCTCTGCGTCAAGCCGGCCGATGTGGCCGGTGCGCTCGGGCAGGCTGGCGGCGGGCTCGAGGGGAAGCTGGTCATCTCGATCGTGGCCGGGCTCTCGATCGACTCGCTCGCCGGGATGGCTCCAAAAAGCCGGATCGTCCGGGCCATGCCGAACACGGCCGCCATGGTTGGCCGCGCCGCCACCGCGTTTGCGTGCGGCACGTCGACCACGGCGGACGACAAAGCGACTGCCGAAGCAGTTTTTTCCAGCATCGGGGCGGTTTTCCCTGTCGAAGAAAAGATGCTCAATGCGGTGACCGGGCTGAGCGGGAGCGGTCCTGCGTACATTTATCTTGTGATCGAGGCGCTGTCCGATGGCGGCGTCGCCTGCGGGCTTTCCCGCAAGCTGGCCCTCGACCTGGCGGTCCAGACCGTGATCGGGGCGGCCGAGATGGTTGCCGAGACGTCGGAACATCCGGCCGTGCTCCGCGAGATGGTGACCAGCCCGGCGGGAACGACGATGGCCGGGCTGCGCGAGCTCGAAGCGCGCGGCGTGCGCAGCGCGTTCCTCGAGGCCGTGAGTGCGGCCGCTGACCGCGCGCAGGAGCTGTCGTGAGGGCCCTTCTGCGGGCGGCGCTGCCCGCCCTCCTCCTCGCGATCGGCTTTCAGCCACCTGCTGGTGCGGCGCCGACCACCAACTCCCCCGGGGCTTTCGTCCCGCAGGCCGCTAACGAGGGAGTCGCCGAGGGCAATGCGGCCTTCCTCAAAAAAGATTATGCCGGGGCCCGGAAATCCTTCGAAAAGGTGCTCGGCCTCATGCCCGAGAGCCTTGTCGCCCTCGTCAACCTTGGCCTCGTCGAATTCTATTCCGGCAATACCCCCCGCGCGGAGCAGCTCCTCAAGCGGGCGGTCGGCATCCGCCTCGACAACCCGTCCGCCTGGCTCACGCTCGGGATGATTTACATGGATGCCGAGAAGTTCGACGAGGCGCTCGCGGCCCTTTCCCAGGCGATGGTTCAGGACCCGCGGAACCCGCGGATCAGAAATTTTTTAGGCGTCGTGATCGGGCGCAAGGGCTGGCTCGACGGGGCGCAGTCCGAGCTGCGCCGGGCGGTCGAGCTCGATGCGTCGTACGCGGATGCCCACTACAACCTCGCGGTTTTCTACCTCGAGGAAAAGCCGCCGGCCACCGAGCTCGCCCGGCGCCATTACTACCGGGCGCTCGAGCTCGGAGTGGAAAAAGATGCCGCCATCGAGAAAGTTCTTAAATCTCAGCCGCCAACCCGCTAGAGCAATTCAATCCCTCGGCTTTCGCCAGATCGCTTTGGTTTTCGTCGAAAGTGAGAAATGTGTGCGCCCGCGCTTGAATGGCCGCCGCCACGTGGAGCACATCCAATATCCGATGCCCTCCCCGCATCGTGTGACGCGCGCTGATTCGCTCGGCCAGGCTGTGAACGTCGCCCCAATCCAACGGGAGGATCTCGACCGCCCCGGAGGAGAGATCATCTTCAAAGTCGCGGAACATTTTTTCCGCCTCTGCTTTCGAAAACCCCTGCGTGCGATCATTGGAAAACCGGAAAACCTGCAGCCGTGCCGACTGGCGAAATTCCAACGCCACCAGCGAGGAAATGCCAAGCGGCTCACCAAGCCCGCTCACCAGCGCATCGGCGGCTCCTGTATTTTTCTGGCAGCGGTAAAGGGCGCAGAGAAGGGACGTGTCGGCGAAGGCGCTCACCCTTCCTGCCCTTCCATCTCGTAGGCCTTCATTTCAGCCACCTCCTTCGCGCTGAAAACCCGATCGCCCCAGATCTCCTTGCGTCTCGCCGCAAAATCCGGCCACACCACCTTTTTCTTTTTTGGATCGATATCGGGCACGAGTCGCGCAAACGGTCTTCCCCGACGCGTGATCTCGACCGCTTGTCCGTCATCAATCCATGCGGAGACACGCCGGAAATTGTTCCTGAGGTCGGCAATTGTTGCGGTTGGCATGATAGAACTGTCTATCATGAACTCTCCGCTGGCAAGTTGATTTCGAACGCTGGGGCTTGGAAAACTGCGGGGGGCTGCTAGGGTCCGGCGCATGAAAGTATTGCTGCTCCTTCTTGGGTTTGTTCTGGCGACGGATCCCCTGCTTGCCGCCGAGCCGCCGACGGTCACCGCCAAGTCCGCCGTGCTCTTCGATGCCACCTCCGGCCGGGTCCTCTTCAAAAAGAACCCGGACGAGCAGCGGGCGGTTGCCAGCACGCAGAAGCTTCTCACCGCGCTCATCGTCGCCGAGGCCGGCGGGCTCTCGGAGATGGTCACGATCAAGGAAACCGACACCGCCGTCGAGCCGACAAAAATTTATGTCCGTCCCGGCCAGCGGTACAGCCGGCTCCAGCTTCTGAACGGGCTGCTCGTCAAGAGCGGGAACGATGTGGCGCGCGCCCTGGCCCGCGACAACGCGGGCAGCGTCTCGGCGTTTGCCCAGCGGATGACCGCCACGATGCGCGAGCTCGGCGGCACGAGCTCAAACTTCATGAACCCGAACGGCCTGCCCGCCGAAGGCCAGTATTCGTCGGCACGCGACATGGCCCGCGTCGCCAGGTCCGCCTACCGGAATCCCACGCTCCGCCAGATCATGAAGACGAAATATTACGATTTTCTTTTTACCACGGGAAAAACCCTGACCCTGAAAAACACGAACCGTGTGCTTCGGTACTACTCGTTCTGCAACGGGATGAAGACCGGCTACACGGTCAAAGCCGGGCACTGCCTGATCTCCAGCGGATCCTACAACGGGAAGGATGTGATCGCCGTCGTGCTCGGCTCGACCAAGGCCCGGGTCTGGGAGGAATCGCTCGCCCTGCTCGCGTACGGCCTCGGCATCCCGCCGTCCTCGGTCGAGCAGTTTCGGATCGGGGGCACCGAGTGAGCTGTGGCCAGGGCCTACTCACTTGACCGGCCGGCCGCCGGGACCGCCATCGATTTTGCTGCCGAGCTGAACCAGGAGCAGCTCGATGCGGTGACCTCAGCGCCCGGCTACTCGCTCGTCATCGCGGGCGCCGGCAGCGGGAAGACGCGCACGCTCACCTACCGCGTCGCCTGGCTCCTGGCGCAGGGGACCCCGGCCCGCTCGATCCTTCTCCTCACCTTCACCAACAAGGCGGCCCGCGAGATGCTCGACCGCGTGCGAACCCTGGTCCCCGGCGGCGGCGACGGCGTCTGGGGTGGAACGTTCCACTCGATCGGGAACCGGATCCTTCGCTCGCACCCGGAGCGGATTGGCTTCCGTTCGGGGTTCACGATCATGGACCGCGAGGACCAGGAGGACCTGATTGCCGGGGTGCTCGCCCGCGAGGGCCTCACCTCCGGGGATCGCCGGTTCCCAAAAGCCGAAGTGCTGGCCGACATCTTCAGCTACGCGATCAACACCGGCACGCCGATCCGTGCCATTCTGGGCGAAAAGTACCACTACTTCATTCCCCTGGAGATGGAGATCGAGCGTGTACAGGGGCTTTATGAGGCAAAAAAGAGGGAGTCCAACACGATGGATTTTGACGACCTCCTCTGCAAAACCCTCGAGTTGCTCCTCACCCACGAGGACGTTGCCGCGCAGTACCAGAGCCAGTTCCGCCACGTGCTCGTCGACGAGTACCAGGATACCAACCGGATCCAGTCCGAGCTCGTCGACCTGCTGGCGGCCCGCCACGGAAGCCTGATGGTCGTTGGCGATGACGCCCAGAGCATCTATTCCTGGCGCGGGGCGAACTGCGAAAACATCCTGAAGTTTCCCACCCGCCACTCCGGCGCCTCGGTGTTTAAGATTGAGACAAACTACCGGAGCGTGCCCGAGGTTCTGAACCTGGCGAACGCGGCGATCCTGGGAAATGAAAACCAGTTTCCGAAGAACCTGGCCGCCGTGCGCGCCCCGCACCCGGTGCGTCCGGCGCTCGTCTGCCTGGCGACGAATTCCGAGCAGGCCGCCTTTGTCGCCCAGCGTGTGATGGAATTGCGCGACGAGGGGATCGAGCTCCACGAGATGGCCGTCCTCTACCGCGCGCACTACCACTCGATGGAGGTTCAGCTCGAGTGCACCCGCCGCGGGATCCCGTTCTCCATCACGAGCGGGCTCCGGTTTTTCGAGCAGGCCCACATCAAGGACGTCGCCGCCTTTATCAAGTTTGCGCTCAACCCGCAGGACGAGGTCGCATTCAAGCGGATCGTCCGCCTCGTTCCCGGGATCGGCAACAAAACCGCCGAGAGCCTGTGGTCCCAGGTGGCCGGGATCCTTGCCCGCGAGCCGGCCTTCTTGCAGCTCCTGCCGCTCAAGGTGCCAGCCAAATCGCAGAAGCCCTGGTCCCAGCTCGTGCACACGCTCGCCGACCTCTCCGCAGGCCCGCAGGCGCCTTCAGCGATGATCGAGTGCGTGCTCTTCGCCGTGTACGATGACTACATGAAGACGAAGTTCGCCAACTACGACGCCCGCCGCGAAGACCTCGCCACGCTGGCCGGGTATGCCCGCCAGTTCGAGGCGCCCGACGAATTTCTCTCCCAGCTCGCCCTTGTCGGCGGAGGCGAGACGTCCGAGGCATTTGCCGGCGGAGACGACACCGAGAAGATCACCCTCTCGACGCTTCACCAGGCCAAGGGCCTCGAGTGGAGGGTCGTCTTCCTGGTGTGGCTGGCCGACGGGATGTTCCCGAGCGCCCGCAGCCTCGAGAGCACGGCCGCCATCGAGGAGGAGAGGCGGCTGTTCTATGTCGGTATCACCCGCTGCAAGGACGACCTCTACCTCACCTACCCGGAGATCCGGCTCAACGCTGGCTATGGGGAAAACTTCCAGCGACCCTCCCGCTTTCTCTCCGAGCTGCCCGAGCCGCTTCTCGAGACGTGGGATGTCACGCCAGGAGCTCCTCCCGACGGGGGACCGTTCTGATTTCGCATTGCCAAATCGTCAGATCTGTTCGAAAAATTGTTTTCCCATGAGCGCCGAGGAGCCCCATCCGCCAGCCCTCTTCCTGGAAACCGCCCAGCCCCTGGCAGCGGAGGCCGGAGTTGAGATGCACAAGCTCGATGTCGAATCCCTTCGGGCAGGCGACCGCATCGGGATGAAAACCGTCGACGGCGTCTCCTACCTGATTCTTGTCGGCCGTTCCGGGCATGCGATCATGCTGGCCAGCGACGACCCGCCCCCCGCGCTCCATATTCTGCTCCAGGGGGGAACAAATGCGGATTCTTCAGAATACACGCCGAACCGGATCCACGTCGGGGGTCGCCTTGCCTACTCCTTCTCCGCCGGCCACGAATCCCTCCACACGACGCCGGTCATCCAATCGCTGTCTTGGGACCGCGTGCCCGCCTGATTATTTCCGGCCGGAGCGGATGTCTGCCAGACGCGCTTCCAGCTCGTGGATCCGCGTCTCGAGCTTCGTGATGGTCTCCTGCGCAAGGCCAAGCTGGCGCCGCTTTTCCAGCAGGCTCGACTCGAGCTCCCGGATCCGCTTTTGAAGGTTGACCCGGATGCCACCTTTCGCCGGAACGGGGACGGAGGCCGGCTCCTGGATGAGCGCCTCGGCGCTGAAAAACGGGCATTTCCCAAGGGGCATCGACTCGGCCGTGCGGCAGTTCACGATCAGCGTGTCTGCGGTGATCTCACCACTGCGACAAAACTCCAGAAGCGTCTCAGCCGTCGTCGGCCCGTAGAGGAGGTTATCGGACAATTCGAGCAGCCAGTCCATCGCCAGGTCCGGGATCATCGGCGCCTTCGTCCAGACTTCCCGGTCGGTCGAGACCATGTCCTGAGGGTTGATCTGGGCGGCCAGCGCCCACGACAAGATCTGGTCGAACCGGACCGGCCCGAAAATTTCTGACGAATCGTACTTTTTCAGGAACCAGTTTTCCAAGTGGTCGGATGTGGGAGGCATTGGGGAAGATACAATCTTTGCAACTTGTGGCGCGTTTGCCAAGCGCTATCCGCTAAGCCAAGAGCTGCCGGAACGCGGACTCATCGAGGACCGGGATCCCGAGCTCGTTCGCTTTGTCGAGCTTGCTGCCCGCCTCGGCGCCGGCCAGTAGGTGGGTTGTCTTTTTGCTGACGCTTCCGGTGACTTTTCCGCCGCGGCGCCGGATGAGCTCAGCCGCCTCTTCGCGGGGCATGGTCAGGGCCCCCGTGAGGACCCAGATGGTGCCCTGAAGATTGGTCCCCGACGGAGCTTCCTGCCGGTCGAGCTCGCCGAGGTTCACGCCCAGCTCGCGCAGGGATGCGACGAGCTCCTGGCACGCAGGGTCCTGAAACCAGGCCAGAATCGCATCTGCCATGATCTCTCCGATATCGTGGACCGCGAGGAGCGCCGCCTTGTCCGCTGCGGAAAGCGCCTCGCAGGTGCCGAACCGCGCGGCGAGATCGCGCGCGGCCGCCACGCCGACATGCGGGATGCCCAGGCCGTTGAGAAGCCGCCAGAGCGGTCGCGCCCGGCTGGCCTGGATCGCGGCGATCAGGTTTGATGCGCTCTTTTTCCCCATGCGATCGAGCCCGGACAGCGCATCCTCCTGGAGGCGATAAATATCCGGGATGCTTTTTAAGAGCCCCTCCTCGACGAGCTGGGTGACCAGCGCCTCGCCCAGCCCCTCGATGGTCATGGCCCCTCGCGAGGCGAAGTGTTCGATCCTCCGCCGCAGCTGGGCCGGGCAGGCCGGGCTGGTGCAGCGAAGCGCCACGCCGTCCTTCACAACCGGCGTTCCGCATGACGGGCACGCGGATGGCATCCGGAACACCTGTTCGGAGCCGTCGCGCAGCGCGACCTGCACTGCGACGATCGCCGGGATCACCTCGCCGGCCTTTTCGACCAGCACGCGATCGCCGATGCGGATATCCTTTCGTGCGATCTCCTCCTCATTGTGAAGCGTGGCCCGGGCGACCGTGCTCCCGGCAACCAGGACCGGGTCCAGCTCAGCGACCGGGGTCAGCGCGCCGGTGCGGCCGACCTGCACGGTGATCGCCAGCAGCTTTGTCTCGGCCCGCTCGGGCTCGTACTTAAATGCGATTGCCCAGCGCGGGGCTTTTGATGTTGAGCCGAGCTCTTGGCGCAGGGCAAGGCTGTCGAGCTTGATCACCGCGCCGTCGGTCTCGTACGCAAACCCGTGCCGGACCGATCCGAATTCATCCACCGCCGCCACCACGTCATCCGGGGAATCCCCAGAAAAGATTTTTTCCGAAACCGGGAGCCCCCATGCTGCAAACTGGCGGAGGACCTCCGAGCCGCTGGCCGGAAGCGGGCCGCTCCATCCGCCAAAGCCGTAAAAAATTCCAGCCAGTTTACGTGAGGCGACGAGCGCGGGGTCGAGCTGCTTAATCGACCCTGCGGCCGCGTTACGCGGGTTTGCAAAGGCCGGGAGCCCTTCCTCGTCGCGGGCCGCGTTGAGCTCGGCAAACACGGATTTGGGAAGATAGATTTCGCCCCGGACCTCGACCTGGGCGGGCGCGCCGCCGGCGAGGGAATGCGGGATGTTCGCGATCGTGCGCACGTTCTGTGTGACGTCATCCCCGGTCGTCCCGTCCCCGCGGGTGGCCGCGCGCACAAGCTCTCCATTCTCATAGAGCAGGGCGATCGCAACCCCGTCCACTTTCGGCTCGATCATAAACTTTAGCTGCGGCCGGTCGGCCAGCTTCGCCACCCGCTGCAGGAACTCCCTGAGCTCATCCGCTGAGTACGTGTTTTCCAGGCTTTGCATCGGCACCAGGTGCCGTACCGGCCGGAAGCCCTCCAGCGGACGGCCCCCGACCTGCCGGGTCGGCGACGGCATGGTATCCGGGTTCCGCTCCTCGAGTTCCTGCAGTTCGCGGAGGAGCGCGTCGAACGCGCGGTCCGAAATTTCCGGTTGTGCCTGCTCGTAATACAGCCGGTTGTGCCGCTCGATGTCGCGGCGAAGATCGTCAATGCGCTGGCGGTCGTCTGGCATAAATTTTTCTTAACGTAACGAGCCCGAGTGCGGCGCCGGTGAGGTCGGCGAGCCAGTCGAAGGGATCCCCTCCGCTCCGGTTGCTCACGAAGAGCTGGTTGATCTCGTCGGCGAGCCCGAGGGTGCACAGGATCAGCAGGACTACCAGGAAAAGCGTGCTCCACCGGATCGCAAACGACGCCCGCACGGCGGCTCCCAGCGAAAGCGCTCCCGCAAAAAAGAACGTGAAATGCATGATCTTATCGATCCCGAGGATCGGGAACGTCGGGCCGGGCTGGCCCGGGCGGGATGACGCAAAAATCAGGAGCGCAACCCACAGAAAAAATGCCAGCCACAGCGCGGGGCGGGAGAATTTGGAGCTGGGAAAAAACGGCGGGAGCGCCTTGCTGTGCATCGCCCAGCCGTACCAGAACTTCTGCCAGGTGTGCACGCCAATTTCCCGGCACCGGAGCCAGAGTTTTTTCGCCATCCACAAGAGATTCCGCAACATCCGGTTGACAACTGCGCCGCAGCCCCATAAACACTGTTGCTTTCCCATGAAGCTAGCGGTCACCAAAGAAGCCCTTCTCGAAGGTTTGCAGCGAATCCAAAACGTGGTCAGCAATCGCGCGACTCTCCCCGTTCTCTCCAATGCGCTCCTGGAGGCGACCGAGTCCGGACTGCGACTGACGACGACCGATCTCGAGGTGAGCATCCGCTGCTCGATCGAGGCGAAGGTCGAGCGCACCGGCGCCACGACGCTCCCGGCCCGCCGCCTGGCGGCGATCGTTCGCGAGCTCCCCAGCTCGGAGGTCGTCATCGAGGTCGATTCGAAAAATGCCGCATCGATCCGCTGCGGGGCGAGCTTCTTCAAAATCTACGGGCTCCCTCAGGAGGAGTTCCCGACGTTCCCGACATTTGGCGAACCGAAATCATTCACCCTTAAGCAGAGCGAGCTGAAGGACGGCCTTCGCAAGACCTCGTATGCGATCTCCTCCGACGAGACCCGCTACGTGCTGAACGGGATCCTGTTTTCTTTGGCTGAGAACAAGCTCACGCTGGTGGCGACCGACGGCCGCCGGCTCGCGCTTTTCGACAGCGACATCGAATTTCCGAAGAGCCACGAGCGCGACTTCATCCTGCCCACGAAGGCGGTCACCGAGATCCAGCGCCTGCTCACCGACGAGGGGGACGTCACGATCTCCACGTCCGAAAACCTCGCCTCCTACGAGCTCAACGGATCTCAGCTCGTGACCAAGCTGGTCGAGGGAAACTATCCGAACTGGCGGCAGGTCATCCCGGGCGAGGCCAAGGAGCGCATCACGCTCGAGCGCGAATCGTTTCTCACCTGCGTGCGCCGCGTCTCGCTCCTCAGCAGCGACAAGACCAGCTCGGTCCGCCTGAACTTCACTAAGAACAACATGGACATCACCGCGAACACCCCCGAGGTGGGCGAGGCGAAAGAATCCATGGCGATCAACTACCGCGGCAAGGACGTCTCGATCGCATTCAATCCGGAGTTCCTCATGGACCCGCTCCGCAACCTTCCGAATGACGAGGTGTTCCTCGAGCTCATCGATGAGATGAGCCCCGGCGTTCTGAAGATCCAGTCGCCCTTCATCTACGTGATCATGCCCATGCGGGTCTCGGTGTGAGCCTCTGGGGGATCGATCTCGGCGGGACAAAAATTGAGGGGGCGATCCTTTCGGAGTCCGACCCCGGTTCCGTCCAGCACCGTCTCCGCCGCGAGACCGGTGGGGCAAACGGTTACGACCACGTGGTCGGCCAGGTCGTGGCCGTCGTGCGCGATCTCGAGGCGGCCTCAGGGGTTCCTTGCCCGCCGGTGATCGGGATCGGCACCCCGGGTGCGGTCGACCCCACCCTCGGCGCACTCAAAAACTCGAACACGACCTGCCTGAACGGACGCCCGTTGCGCGAGGACTTGGCGCGGGCGCTCGGCCGGGAAGTCCGCCTGGCCAACGATGCGAACTGCTTTGCTCTGGCCGAGGCGACGCTCGGCGCGGCCGCCGGTGCGGAGGTCGTGATGGGCCTGATCCTGGGGACCGGCGTTGGCGGAGGGCTGGTTGTTCAGGGCAAGGTTATTAACGGCCACCACGGGATCGCCGGCGAGTGGGGTCACAATCCGATCTGCGGTGAGGACCAACCCTGCTATTGCGGCCGCCGGGGCTGCGTCGAAACTGTCATCGCAGGGCCGTCGCTCGAGCGCTTTTACCGAAGCATCTCAGGCGTGGAGCTCCAGCTTCCGGACATCGTCGGCAATGCCCGCTCGGGAGACGCCCACGGCCTCGCCACAATCCAGCGGCTCCGCGAAAAATTTGGTGAGGCGATCGCTGCGGTGATCAACATCCTCGACCCGGATGCGATCGTGATCGGCGGCGGCGTGGGAAACCTCGACGAGCTCTACGACGACGAGACCCGCGCCGGCATCAGGCGCTTCCTTTTTAATCCCAGCCTCGAAACCCGGATCCTGCGCCCCCGCCTCGGCGACAGCGCAGGCGTCTTTGGGGCCGCCGTTCTGGGACGGGACTGATGGCCGGCCGCATTCCGGTCTCCGGCCCGCAGGAGGCGCTCCAGTCGCCGTTCGCCGCGCTGGAGATTTCCGGTCTTCCCCCCGGGCCGCCCGAGCCGACCGCTTCCCCCGCAAACGCGCCGAAGCCGGGCCGCCTTGTCTTCCGCAAAGAAAAAGCTCGGCGCGGAGGGAAGTCGGTTGTCGTCGCCTCCGGGTTCCCCACAGAATTTTCTGACGAGGCGATCGACGGGCTTGCCCGTAAAGTCCGCAAGCTGCTTGGCTGCGGGGGAACGGTCGAGGGACGCGAGATCGTCTGGCAGGGGGACGATACGGAAAAATTTCGTGTTGCGGTGCGCGAGGTTTCCTGAGATTCCGGGACGATGCGTCATCGTCGTTCGCTCTGCCTGTCGGCCCGGATTGCTATTGCCCTTATCTTGGTCGGCGTTTTTCTCTCGGCGGCACCGGCCCGGGCGGAAATCTGGAATTCCACCGATTCTCCGGAGCTCCTCGAGCGGATGGTGCAAAAAAACCACGGCCATGGCGGCGGAGTATTTCGAGCGGGCGGGCGGGACGGCGTTCTCGTCGAGTCTGCGGCCGGCCGCGTCGCCGGTCCTGATTCGGCACCCATGACTCCCGGGACCCCGTTTGAGATCGCGAGCATCACGAAGATGTTCACGGCGGTCGCTGTGCTCCAGCTTGTCGAAGAGGGGAAGCTGCGCTTGGATTCGCGTGTTTCTGAGATCCTTCCCACCGCAGCGACCGGCGGTGACTTCCGCGAAGTCACGCTCCGGGAGATGCTCTCCCACACCAGCGGGCTCCCGGACTATTGGACCGACCGAGGGATCGGCCGGGGTCGGAAAAACGAGTTTATGAGCGCGTTTGAGGCCGAGCCTGGCCGGATGTGGGAACCGGAGGAGATCCTGGGTCACGCCAGCCAGCTCCGCACGAAAACCCGCAGGGGAACATTTCATTACTCGGATACCAACTATGTCCTGCTCGGGCTGATCGTCGAAAAGGTTGCCGCCAAGCCGCTCCACCAGGTTTTTCGCGATAAAATTTATCGTCCACTCGGGATGCGTTCGACTTGGATGACCTACCGTGAAAACCGTGTCGGCCAACCTCCCTCCCACCGGTTCGAAGGGAGCGATGACCTGCACGCGGTTCCGCGTCAGAGCGCCGATTGGGCCGGCGGCGGCCTTGTCAGCACCGCGCGTGACCTCGAACTTTTCCTGCGCGGGATCGCCGATGCTAAACTCTTCCGCCGGCCGGCCACACGGGACGCCCTCATGGCATTTGTCCCGACCGACGAGGAGGGGATCTCCTATGGCCTCGGGATTTTTCGGGTTGACCTCGGGAATGGCGAGGAACTTTGGGGCCACGACGGACACGGGAATTCGTTTGCCTACTATTGGCCGTCCAAGGGGATTTGCTTCACCGGAACGCTCAACCAGACAGAGAACGATTGGTGGCCGCTCGTCGAGGCGTTTGCGGACCCCGACGGAGCCGACTTGCGCCCGGGGGAGGGGACCGACTGGCAGGCGACCCTCAGCGCTGGCTGGGACAGCCTCTACCTCTACCGCGGGGTCAACGTCCTGCGCGGCGAGGATAAATACGGATCTGGAATCGCCTGGACCGACCTCACGGTCACCCGCACGCTCACGGATAACGACTTTTTGACCGCCGCCGTCTGGCAGGCGTTCGCGACCAGCGGCAACGCGTACCGGGAATTCGATTTTTCTTTCGCCTACACGCGCGCCCTTGGCGACCTGCTGGTCTCGGCGGAATACGGGCTTTTTTACGGATATCCCCCAAACCAGTTCATCTCGCACGAGCTCGCCGTCTCGGCATCCCAGGACTTTGAATGCGGGGTGGTCACCCTCACTCCCTCGCTCGCCTATGCCTTCTCTCTCGGGCCGGATTCCGCCGATGGCGAGCCATCCTCCGGGGCGGGCTCCAGCTTTCTCCAGCTCCGGCTCGATGCCAGCATGCCGGTCGTTCCCCGCTTCGCGACGCTCGAAGGTTGGGCCGCGTTTGGCGTCAACTTCTCGTACAACACCCGCGAGACGGCCGACGGCGAAGAGGTTCCGTTCGACGGGCCGAACAACCTCGAGTTCGGGCTGGCGCTGCCGGTCCAATTGGCCCCCGCGATCACTCTCACCCCCTACGTCGCTTACAGCCGGGAGCTCAACAACCTCGTCTCGACCGACCCGGACACGTTCTGGGCCGGCGCCAGGCTGTCATTTTCGTTCTAGCGTACTCCCAAAAACCCTACTTGATAAAATACCCGGATACCCTCCAGACCCCCTGGGGGTCCTTCATCGGGGTTACCGTCTCGACTGCGTCGGACCGGTTTTCAAAACTCGTCCGGAACTGCATGACCACATAGTCGCCGTCCGGGGCTCCGGGAAGGCTGTGCAGGAACTGGGCGCCCAGGAGTTCGCGCGATTTCACCGCCCCCAGCGGGCTCCGTACCGAGGAGACCATCTTCACCCAGTTGGCTTCGGGCACCTTTTCCTGAAAATACGGGGCCGCTTGAACCCAGCTTTCTTTATACTGCTTCTCATCGACGAGCCCGAGCCACGCTTTCGCAGCGGCCATGCCAGCCTCCGTCGGTTCTCCCGCAAATATTACGGATTATCTGTGCGGCCGCACAAATAATCTGTGCCTTCTTGAGGCCGTGTGCTGTATCCAGGCAAGCCGGAGCCGAAGGGATTCATTCTCGGCGCCTGCGGATGGCCGACTTGCTGATGCGCCCAACATTGGAGGCAGTGGTCAGGGGGAGGGGGCTGGTGGCGCACAGACCGCTCGGGCCTGCCTCCCCCAGTTCCCGGCGAGTCTGCGCACAACCCCGGCGAAATGCGGTTTTCAAACCACCGGAGATCTGCCTATCCTCGCCCTTCGTCTTGCTGGCCACGCCATCGGAATCCTCCCGGATTCTGGCCGTGAACACCGAAACCAACCCAAATTTTTCCATGACAAAACCGATTCACCCCCCCCTTGGCGGCGCGCTCATCGCCGAAGGAAAAACCAAAATCATCCGCGCCCTCGAGAACGATAAAGTCCTGATTCTGTCGAAGGACGACATCACGGCCGGCGACGGGGCGAAGCACGATCTGATCGCCGGGAAGGCGGCTTTTGCGACCCGGACGACCTGCAATGTTTTCCGCCTTCTCAGGGCGTGCGGGATTCCGGTCGCGTTTGACGAGCAGGTCGACGAGACCTCGTTCATCGCGCCAGGCTGCCAGATGCTCCCCTACGAGGTCGTCGTTCGCCGCGAGGCCCACGGGTCGTACCTCAAGCGGATGCCGGGCCTCCCGAAAGGCCACCTCTTCCCGCAGCTCCTCGTCGAGTTTTTCCTAAAAACTAGCGGACGGAAATGGAAGCAGCACGACCTCCTCTGCGACGACCCGCTCATGGAATATTCGGCATCGGCCAAAACGATCTCGCTCTACGAGCCATCCAAGCCGGTGTTCGCCCAGCAGCCGTTCCTCGTGCTCCCGGAAGGCGAGGTTTTTGGGTTTGCTGAAGAGGCTGGCCTCTTTGCCGGGATCTCCCGGATCGCGCGGAGGGTCTTCCTGATCCTCGAAAAATCCTGGCAGCTCGAGGGCCGGACGCTCGTGGATTTTAAGGTCGAGTTCGGGCTCACCAAGGCCCGCGAGCTCCTCCTGGCCGACGTGATCGACAACGATTCCTGGCGGGTGCTGGAAAATGGATCCTACATCGACAAGCAGGCGTACCGGGATGGCGGCCAGCTCGATGATGTTGCGGAAAAATACGCGCGTGTGGCCGGCATCACCGACCGGTTCCGCCTGCCCGTCCAGCAGATCATTCTCTGGCGGGGGTCCGACCAGGACGACCTCGCGCCGATCGAAAAATCGCTCGAGCGATTCTGTGGCGGATCCCCGGCCGGCGAGTGCCTGAAGCTGACGGCTGTGACCTGCTCGATTCACAAGGAGCCGGTGCGCGGAATCAACGAGCTCCACCGGCTCGTCCAGCTTGTGCCGGATTCGGTTGCCATCGCTTTCATCGGGCGCTCGAACGGGGCCGGCCCGACTCTGGCCGCCTCCACCACGATCCCCGTCATCACCGTCCCGGCCAGCTTCAAAGATTTCCCGGACGATGTCTGGTCGTCGCTGCGCACCCCCTCCAACGTCCCGGTGACCACCGTGCTCGAACCCTCGAACGCCGCGCTTGCCGCGCTGGAGATTCTGGCGCTCCGGAGTCCGCAGCTCTACATGTTCCTCCGCGAGCCGCTCGAGCAGCGCCTGCTTAACACCATCCCGGTCTGACACGAAAACGGCGGAAGACGCCCGCGAATGCCGAGAATCTGCGCGAATAGAGGGGACTGAATAAGGCGGACTGCGTTTTTTCCCCTATTCTTTTATTCGCGTTCACTGGCTTTTTTCGCGGGCAAAATCCAAATTCGGGTGTGCGCCGGCAAGCGGGCGCAGCGGCCTCAGGCAACGTGCCCGCCGGCGGCAAGCAGGCCGGCCGCCTTGTCCAGCGTCTCCTGCCACTCCATTTCGGGAATCGAATCGGCCACGATGCCGGCCCCGACATGGAACCCCGCGCGGCCGTTCTGGAAAATGGCCGTGCGGATCGCGATCGAGAACTGGCTTTCGCCCGAGTACCCGAAATATCCGATCGCGCCGGTGTAGAGCCCGCGCGGGTGTGGCTCGAGCTCCCGGATGATTTCCAGGGCGCGTTTTTTTGGGGCTCCTGAGATCGAGCCTCCCGGGAAGCATTCCCGGAGCGCGCGCACATGGCTCACGCCATCGCGGAGGCGGCCCTCCACGGTTGAGACCAGATGGAAAACCTGCTCGTACCTCTCCAGGCGCAGAAGCTCCGGCGTGTGGACGCTGCCAAACTCACACACTTTTCCCAGGTCGTTCCGCTCCAGATCGGTGATCATGATGAGCTCGGCGATCTCCTTCGGCGAGGAGACCAGGTCGTCCGCGCTCCGGGCGTCCCGCACCGGGTCCTGCCTCCGCGGGCGGGTCCCCTTGATCGGGCGCGTCACGATCCGCCTCCCTTCCATGCGCAGAAAACATTCCGGCGAGGCCGACGCGATCTGGAGCTCCCCGGTGTCGAGGTAGGCGGCGTATGGGGCCGGCGAAATTGTGTAGAGGCGCTCGAAGTAATCCCAGGCACATCCGGCGCCGGACGTCGCCTCAAACGGGTGCGCTAGGCAGACCTGGTAGATGTCGCCGGCCGCAATGTATTCCTTCGCGCGGCGAACCATCTGCAGAAAGTCCTCGCACGGCAGGAGCGGACGGAACCCGACCCCGCACGTGAGCGGCCGATCGGGCACATGAAAGTTCTCCGGCGGCCGCGTCGCGTTCCCGCCCGCGTGGCAGATTGAAGTGACGCGGTCATAAAACCCGAAGTGGAATCGCCCGTCAAAATCAACGAACCCGATGGCAGCCCCCTCCGCCGGCGACGTCGTGCTCCGGCGGTCCAGCTCGGCTTCCAGCCGGTCCCAATCGGTTCCGGCAAGCACGAGATCCGGGCGCGAGGAGAGGCGCGAGATCCCGGGCTGGCCGGGCATCCCGGAATCCAGAAAAACGCAGCCCGGATCGCGCCGCATGGCACGTGCCGCCTCAAGCGGGGATTTTTTCTGATCGGGCTCGTGATTCATGCGCTTGCCAAGAGTGGACAAAATTGCTCTGATTTCAAGTTCGCCGCATCCGCCGCACTAAAGATGTATCTTATTCTGCTCATTCTTCTCGCCGCTCCGCTTCTGGCCCAGGACGTTGCCCCCGGGCCGGTCCCCACGCCAGAGGTCTCTCCGTCTCCCTCCACCGATGCCACCCCGCCGGCCGAACCCTCTCCCACCGCAGCCGCTGCCGCCAGCCCGGAAGCTGCTCCAGAGGCGAGCTCGGCAGCCAGCCCGGCGGCCGACGAGGATATGATCCCGCTGCCTCCCGAGTCGGGAGCGGCCGAGTCCCCGATTGTTTCGGAGTCCGAGGTGGCCCCGGTGCTTCGGCCCGGCCCGGGCGAATCGCTCCCGGATTCCGCGTTTGCCGACCCGAATGCGGTGATCCCCGACGAGCCGGGAGCCGCCGCCGCCGGGCCGAGCGGCCCCAGCGCCGGCGAGCTCGAGCGCAAGCTCAAGATCCGGTACCGCGAGGTTCGAACCGAAATGGAAAAAGATCCCGCCGTCCGCTCCCTCTGGGACCAGGCCCAGTCGGCAACATCGTTTGAGGACGAGCGCGCCGCGCTCCGTGAGTTCTACCGCCTGCTTTTTAAGAAGATGAAGAAGGTCGACAAAGATCTCACCGCCCGGTGCGATGCCATGGAGAGGGCCTACATCAACCGACTGGCCCAGACCCGCCAGGAGCCGACGATCCCGCTCAATCCCCCGCCCACTCCCGAGCCGCTCGGGAACTGAGCCGATTGGCAACCGACCCGCTCCGCACCTCATGATGATTACCAAAAACCTGGAGATGAAAATCTTCACCGGCAACGCGCACCCGGCCCTGGCGCGCGACATCTGCTCCTACCTGAACGTGGATCTGGCGGATGCTTCGGTCAGCTCGTTCCCGGACGGTGAGACCTACGTCAAGATCAACGACAACATCCGGGGCCGCGACGTCTTCATCATTCAGCCGACGTGTCCGCCGACAAACCAGAACCTGATGGAGCTCCTCATCCTGGTCGACGCCGCACGGCGCGCGAGCGCGGCGCGCATCACCTCGGTGATCCCGTTCTTCGGATATGCGCGCCAGGACCGCAAGGACCAGCCGCGCGTGCCGATCACGGCGAAGCTCGTCGCGAACCTCCTCGTGGCCGCCGGCGTCAACCGCGTCCTCACCATGGACCTCCACGCCCAGCAGCTTCAGGGGTTCTTTGACATTCCCGTCGACCACCTCCACGCCCGCCCGGTCATGGTCGAATACCTTCACCAGCTGGATATCGGAAACCTCGTCGTCGTGTCGCCGGATGTCGGCGGCGTCAAGATGGCCTCCGCCTACGCCCAGGCGGTCGGGGCCGGCCTCGCGATCGTCGTCAAAAAGCGCAAGAGCGCGGTCGAGACCGAGGCGTCCCACGTCATCGGCGAGGTCGCCGGAAAAAACGTCCTCATCGTCGACGACCTCACGGAGACCGCCGGCACCCTCACCAGCGCCGCCCGCATGCTCAGAAAACACGGTGCCCTCGATATTTATGCTGGCGTTTCGCACGCGGTCTTGACAGATTTGGCTGTTGAGCGACTAAAGGACTCCGAAATTAAGGAGTTGATCACGACGGACAGCGTCCCGGTCCGCCCTACATCCGACCAGCGTGTTAAAGTGCTGTCGGTCGCCGAGCTTCTCGGCGAGGGTATCCGGCGCATCCATGACGACGAGTCCGTGAGCTCGCTTTTCGAACTGAAAAATACCTAGTACACATTTATGGCCAAGCAAATCAAACTCTCCGCGCGACCCCGCTCCGAAAGCGGCCGCAACGCCGTCAAACAAGTCCGCGCCCGTGGCGGCGTCCCTGCCGTGATCTACGGGTCGCACGATCAGGCGACGAACCTGGAGGTTTCGCGCCGCGAGATCGACGCGCTTCTCAAGCATGCGGTCGGCGAGAACATCCTGGTCGAGCTGGAAATCGAGGACGGCGGGAAGACGAGCAACCGGCTGTCCCTCATCCAGGAGGTCCAGCACCACCCGCTGCGCGGCGACGTCCTCCACGTCGATTTCCATGCGGTCTCGATGACCGAGGAAATCACGGCGGATATCGTGATCGAGGCGTTCGGCGAGGCCGATGGCGTCAAAAATTTCGGCGGCCTTCTCGAGCAGAGCATGCGCTCGGTTTCGATCTGCTGCCTTCCGCAGAACCTGCCCGAGATCATCCGGGTCGATGTGTCGCCGATGAAGATCGGCGATTCCGTCCACGTGCGCGACCTGCCGCTTCCGGCCGGGGTGACTGCGGTTGACGACGGGGACCTCATGGTTTTGACCGTGGCCGAGCCGACGGTCGCCGAGGAACCCGCCGCCACCGCTCCCGCCGCCCCCGAGGTGATCAAGGAGAAGAAGGCCGAGGGATCCGGCGAGGAAAAGAAGTAGCCTCCTCCCGCGCGTGGAACCCTCCGCGGTCTTTCGTCTCGTCGCCGGCCTGGGCAACCCGGGCCGCGAATATCTGGGGACCCGGCATAATGTCGGGTTCCTGATCGCCGACGAGCTGGCGCGCCGGTCGGCCTGCTCGTTTGCCTTTGATGCCAAGTGGAATTCCGAGGTCGCCGCTTGCGGCGGTCGCTCGCTGATGAAGCCCCAGACGTTCATGAACCTGAGCGGCGAGGCGGTCGGCGGGTACTCGAGGTATTTCAAGCTCGAGCGCGAGCAGGTGCTTGTCATCATCGATGATGTCTCGCTTCCGCTCGGGACCCTCCGGCTGCGCCGCTCCGGGACGGCCGGCGGACACAATGGCCTGGAATCCGTCCTCATCCACCTGGGCAGCGAATCGGTCCCCCGCCTCCGGGTCGGGATCGGCGCTCCGGACGGACGCCCGCTCCACGACCATGTGCTTGGAAAGTTTGAGGCCTCCGAGCAACCAGCCTTGGAGGAGGCGGTCTCGCGGGCGGCCGACGCCTTCGAGTTTTCCAACGCCCACGGCCTCGAATCGGCCATGAACCAATTTAACCAAAAACAACCATGAAACGTTACGAAGCCCTGATAGCCCTGGACACCCGGGGGAAAGAAGAAACCGCCAAGGAAACCATCGAGCGCCTCGAAAAGGTGATCGCAGCCGAAGGAGCCCAGATCGAGCAGGTCCAGCGCCTCGAAAAGCGCGAGCTCTCCTATGAGTCGCATCACACCAAAAGCGCCTACTACGTCAACTTTATCTTCGAGGCTGAGCCTGCGACGATTGACAAACTCCAAAAGAAGCTGAAACTCGACGGCGAAGTCCTCCTGCAGAACTACCTGCAGCTCCCGGCGAAGAAGCCCGCCGCCGCCGCCTAAAAACCCTCACCCAACCCTCCTTACATACCCACCCATGGCCAACGTAAATAAAGTCATCCTCATCGGCAACGTCACCCGCGATCCCGAAGTTAAATTCACTCCCAAAGGAAGTGCTGTGACAGACGTCGCGCTGGCCATCAACCGGAACTACACGCTCGACAATGGCGAAAAACGCGAGGAGACGACGTTTGTTGACGTCGAGCTCTGGGGCCGCCTGGCGGAGATCGCCGGCGAGTACGCCAAAAAAGGCCGCCCGATCTACATAGAAGGCCGCCTGCGCATGGATACCTGGGAGGACAAAACCTCCGGCCAGAAGCGCAGCCGCATGAAGGTGGTCGGCGAAAACCTCCAGCTCCTCGGCTCCCGCCCCGGCGGAACCTCCTCCTCCGGCGGTGGTGACCACGAGGGCGGCGGATATTCCGATCAACCGCCCCGCACCTCCCAGCGCCCGCAGCGCCCCGCAGCTCCCCAGCAGGCCCCGTCGTCCGAGCCGGATGACGATATCCCGTTCTGATCTCAGCCCGCCGGCATCTATTCATCTGAAGGTTCTTTAGATGTCGCAAATAACTATAAAACAGTTCATTGCATTCTATTGAATAGATAATGCTATCTATTCAAAGGCGGAAGTCGTTCTGCGGCAACGTTGTCGAGTCCGAACTCATCTCAAGAGAATTTCGGGCGATCGCCGAGGCGCATCTCGGCTCCCTCGATGGGATGGCCTAATACCATTTCTACATCGAAACGGGTGAAATGCACGGACGGCTCGGCGAGCCATCCCTACCAAAAATCGGTAGGGGCGCACCGCCGGGGTGCCCCACTTTTTATACCTATCCCGCCGTGAGTTTGGTATAATTAAGGGCTTTCAGCCCGCGGCTGCATCGAAACCCATAAGAGTTAACTTCTCTGCCGAACTCATATGGGCCCGGCAGGGCCGTGAAGATATTAGCCGGTGGCGTAAGCCACCGGAGATCGTAGAATGTGTTTTGCCCCGGCAGGGGCATGGGATGGATGCTGGCACTCTCCATGCCAGCCGCCTTGCTGTTCCTGGGAGATAGCAGTAGCTTCGGCACCGATGAAACGGATCCGAATCACCCACACCACCGAGTACTTCTACCGCCAGCCTGTCGTATTCGGGCCGCACCGCGCGCTGATGCGGCCGCGCGAGGGGCACGATGTGCACATCGAGCGGGGTCGCCTCGATATTTCTCCGCAGGCCTCGGTCCGGTGGCTCCGCGACCTTGATGGAAACTCCGTCGCGATCCTGACCTTTTCCGGGCCGGCCGATCGGATGCGCGTCCTGAGCGAGGTCGATGTCGATCTTTACGATGAGCATCTCATCGAGTGCCACATCGACCCGGACGCCCGGTCGTTTCCGTTCCAGTACTGTGCCGACGAGCATCTGGGCCTGATTCCCTACCGGCACCCGAGCTACCCGCACGAGGGGACAAACTGGCAGAGCTGGCTGCGCGAGCTGTACACGCCCGGGCAGCTGATCGATACGCTCGAGCTTCTCAGCAGGCTGAACTCGAGGATCTATGAGGCCTTCCAATACACGCGGCGCGAGGATCCCGGCGTGCAGTCTCCGGCCGAGACGATCGCTCGCGGGGGCGGCTCGTGCCGCGACTACGCGGTTTTGATGATGGAGGCCGCGCGGCACTGGGGGTTTGCGGCGCAGTTTGTCACCGGCTACGTGCAGATGGGCGAGGGCCAGCACGGGGCCACGCACGCCTGGGCGGAGATCTACATCCCCGGGGCCGGCTGGCAGGGGTACGACCCCACCAACAACAAACTTTCCGGCGACGAGCACATCACGGTTGCCGTGGCCCCGCACCATGCGACGGCCTCCCCGCTGTCCGGCTCCTGGAAGGGGCCGGCCAACGCGTTCGACCGCATGGAGGTTTCGGTGCAGGTGGTTGCCATTTGACCAGCGGAAATTTGGGTTCCCGTGCCCGGGCGGGCTGATATACCAAACGCTTCATGCTCACCAAAAATTTCAGCCTGTTCCTTGCCCTGAGGTATCTGAAGCCGAAGCGCACGTTTCTTTCGATCATCACGCTGGTTTCGATTTTGGGCGTGACCCTCGGGATCATGGTCCTGATCCTGGTGATCTCGGTGATGACCGGGTTTGAGCAGGAGCTCCGGCGCAAGGTCATCGGGTTTGACGCCCATATCGTGATCACCAACCAGTCGGTGATGGAGGGCTGGTCGGAGACGATGGCCATGTGCCAGAAGCAGCCAAATGTCACCGCGATTGCGCCGTTCGTCCAGGGCCCGGTCATCGTGGAGTTTGAAAACCGCCGGCTCGCGCCGAAGATCCGCGGCGTGGATCCGGAGCTCGAGGAGAAGGTCGTGAGCGTCGGGGAGTTTATCATCGAGGGCGCCTACGACCTCGAAGGGGACAAGACCGTGCTGGGGTCGGAGCTTGCCCGCACGCTCGGCGCCGGGGTAGGGGACAAGGTCACGGTCTATTCTCCGGGCAATTTTAACGAGATCCTGGCCGAGCTGGAGAGGATCGAAAAAGAGGGCGGGAAGGCGGCCGACGCGGGCGCGCTCAGGCAGATGATCCTCCCCAAAGAGCTCGAGGTCACAGGAATTTTTGAAAGCGGACGCTACATGTACGACAGCGAGTTTCTGATTGTTCCGCTTCACATCGGCCAGGAGCTTTACAGCCTGGGCAATGCGATCCACGGGCTGGCGCTCCGGACCTCCGACCCCTACATCGCCCCGGAGGTCCGGGAGTCGCTCAACCAAAAATTGACGCCCCCGGAATTTGCGCTGACCTGGATCGACCTCAACAAGCAAATCTTTGACGCGATCCGGATGGAGCGGAACGTCATGTTTTTCCTGCTGATGTTCATCGTGCTGGTGGCGGCGTTCGGGATCATGAACACGCTGATCACCGTGACCGTTCAGAAGACGCGCGAGATCGGGGTGATGAAGGCGCTCGGGGCGCGCACGCACCAGATCATCGGCGTCTTCCTCGCCCAGGGGATGGTGGTGGGCGTCTTCGGAACGATCGCCGGCCTCGCCCTCGGGATCAGCGTCGTGCAATACCGGAACGAGGTCAGCCAGTGGCTCGCAAACACCCTCCATGTCGAGATTTTCCCGAGATCGGTCTACCAGTTCAGCGAGATCCCGGCGCAGGTCGTCCCCTCCGACGTCGCGATCATCTGCGTGAGCGCGTTTTTCATCTGCTCGCTGGCCGCCCTGATCCCGGCGTGGTTTGCCGCGCGGCTCGATCCGGTCAAGGCCCTGCGCTACGAGTGATTTGACAAGGCCCCCCGCCGCAGGGTATCAACCCGGAATGCTCGATTCCACCGACCCAGAGGACCGCCAGATCCGCATCATCCTGATCTCCGCCGCCACCTTGGCCGTTCTCGGGTTCCTGGCCACAGCCACCGCCGTGACGGTCATGATCTCGATGAACTTCAATGTCCTGAACTGGATGGAGTAGCGTTCGCGTCGCCGTGGACCTTTGCGCCGGCCGAGCAGAGGCAGGCGCCGAGGAAGATCACGACGCCCGAGACGTAGACCCAGAGCAGGAGGAGCATCATCACCCCCACGGTTCCGTAAATCGCATTGTAGTTCACGAACCTCGGCAGATAGTTCACAAATGCGTTCTGGCAGACCTGCAGAGCCAGCGTCACAAAAAGCGCCGGAATCCAGACCTGCCGGAAGTACACGCGCCGCCTCGGTGCCAGCATGTAGAGCAGGGTAAACGAATAAAACAGCACGCCGCCGGCCAAGAGAAAGCGCCCGAGATCGAAGATCCCGGTCAGCCTGTCGAGGTCGAGCGCGGGCAGGCGCTGGGAGACAAAATCCTGGAAGGCGATCAGGATTTTCCGGGCGGCCTGCAGCAGGGCGGGCGCCACAAGCCCGATGAGCAGCGCGCTCGCCAGCACAGCAACCATCAAAAGGTTTTTGAGCGGCATCTGCCACCACGGGATCTCGATCGTATGCCAGGCCCGGTTGACCCCGCGCACGAGCGCCTGAAAGAACCGCAGCGAGCACCACGTGAGGATCGCGAGCGAGACCGCCGTCACGCCGCCGCGCGAGCGCTCGAGCGAGGCGACCATCTGCCACAAAAAGTCCTGCTCCGGCTCGCCGAGCGGGAAATATTGCTGGACCGTCCGGATCACCTCGCTCGATTCAAACAGCACGGATCCGGCCGTGAGGATCAGCGCAAAGAGCGGGACCAGCGAGAAGAGCGCGTAGTAGGCGAACGAGGCCGCCCGCTGCTCGCCGTCGATCTCCACAAACGTCGTGATCGCCTCCCAGAGGATGCGCGGACCTTCCCGGATCTGTTTCCATAGCCACTGCATGGCCGCGAACCTATGCCAAAACCGGACGGCAAAACAATTCCTGTTATTCCCGGGCCTTGAAGACGCCGGTTTGCAGGTGGGGGTCGGCTTCTTTGGTCCGGAAGGGAACCCCCTTGAGCCAGAGGCGGAGGGCCTCAAAGTGGATCAGGGTGATGACCTTCAACGTCACGAGCGGATACTTGACGGAAAGAGCGAGGAGGCTCCCGAGCGTGAGCTCGGTGCGCGATCCGGTGAGCGTGCTGATCAGCGTCCTGCTGCCCTGGTCGTAATCGTCGATCAGGATCCGCAGCCGGTCGCCGGGCAGGTCGAACCGGAAGTCGAACGCGAGGTCGAGGGAAGAAAACGGGGAGACGTAAAAATGCTTGGGCACGCGGGCGTGGAACCCTCCGCCGTCGGGCGGGATGACGAACGGCTTGAGCTCGCCGAACGTATTCCCGACTTGGACGACCGCCACAAGCGGGTCGCCCTGCGCGTCGAAGCAGAAGAAGATCGAGATCGGGTTGAACGTGTACCCGAGGAGCCGCGGGAGGGTGAGCAGGCGCACGCGCGCGGGAATGTCCGCAATCCCTTCGCTCTTAAGAAAGCTCAGCAGGTTCACCCGGATCGATCCGGAGCCGATCCGGAAGTAGTCGGCATCATGGAGGGCGTAGAGGTTCGGCTCGTTCACGCCGAAGACCGGGATGTCGCGGCGCAGGTCGTCGAGTTCGTCGAGGTCGAGCAGAAAGAGGAAAACCTTGTAGACGAACTCATGCTGCTTCGGCGAGAGCCGGCGGTGCATGATCGTACATTCGTAGAGGCACGACGCCTTCACGGGGCAAGGATCGGCCGCATCGTGGCGGCCAGCTGGACTGCCGATGCGTAGGCGTCCTCGTGGAATCCGTAGCGGAAGTAGCTGCCGCAGAAAAAGACCCGCTGGTGCGGGGATCGCGTGTTGAGCGAGGCGAGGTCGCCTTGCGCGCGCATCGCCTCGAGCGTGAAGACCGGGTGCGTGTAGACGGTCCGGTAAAGGATCTTGTCGTCCGGGATCTGCCCGTCCCCGTTGATCGACACAAAGTAGTCGCGGGATTTTGAGATCCCCTGCAGCGCGTTCATCCAATAGTGGGTGGTCGCGCGGACCTCGCCGCCATCCCCCGCAGCCATCCGGTAGTTCCATGACGCCCACGCCCGCCGGCGGGTCGGCATCACGGACGCATCGGTGTGCAGGATCGCCGTGTTTTCCTGATAACCGAACTGGCGCAGCAAGCGCTGCTGGTCGGGGTCCGGGTTCGCCAGCATTCCGAGGGCCTCGTCCGCATGCGCGGCGATCACCACCCGGTCATACTCCTCGTCCGCCCCGTCGGCCGTCCGGACGCGCACTCCCTGCGCAGACTCGGCGACCGAGACGACGTTTGCCGGGAGGCGGACCGGACGCACAGCCGCCAGGATTTTATCGACATACGATTTTGCTCCGCCCTCGACAGTGAACCACGGGTGGTGGGTGGTCACGCCGAGAAACCCGTGGTTCTGAAAAAAGTGGAGGAGGCTGAGCGCCGGGAACTGGAGGACCCGGACCGGGTCGGTCGACCACACGGCCGAGCTCATGGGAACGAGGTAAAAATCGAGGAAGTCCTGTCCGAGCCGGTGGACCTTTGTAAATTCCCCGACCGTGAGCGCCTCGGTCGACGGATCCCGAAGCGCGGCCCGGGCGATTTGGAAGAACCGCATGATCTGGAGGAGAAGGTTGTAAAACCTTGGCCGGAGGAGGTTGCGCCGCTGCGCAAAAACCTGGTTGAGCCCCATCCCATTGTACTCGAGCCCGGCGGGCAGGTGCTGGACGCTGAACGACATTTCGGAGGGTTTCGTCTGCACCCCAAGGTCGTCGAACAACTTGACCAGGTTCGGGTAGGTGGCGTGGTTGAAGACGATGAACCCGGTGTCGATGCGGACCGGCCGGCCATCCTCATCGACCGTGACCGTGTTCGAGTGCCCGCCCGGGCGGGCCTCCCGCTCGATGAGAGTGACGTCCGCCCGATCGCGGAGAAGCCAGGCGGCCCCGAGGCCGGCGACCCCGGTCCCAATGATCGCGACGCGCTCGCTCACTGCCCGGCGGGCTTCCTGGCCTGCGCCGAGCGGTACACGTTGTCGGGAACGCTCCGGATGTCCCAGACGATTCCGAGCGCCCCGAGCGTGAGAATGATGTAATACGAGATGTCGATCTCCCACCAGTAGAACCCCTGCCGCGCCGACGACTGGTACTGGTGGTGGTTGTTATGCCAGCCCTCGCCGAGCGTCACCAGCGCGAGGATCAGGCTGTTCCGGCTTTCATCTCCGGTATCGAATCGCTTGCCGCCGAGCGTGTGCGCAAACGAGTTGATCGCGCATGTCGCGTGGAAGAGGACGGTCGTGCTGATGAAAAATCCCCAGACGATCATCTGCCAGGCATTCGTTCCGAGCCCGGGAGCCAGGGATTCGAGCACCGCCCCGAACACCGCCAGACCCCCGATCAGCAGGAACGGCCCGATCAGGTCGAAACGGTTCAAAAAAACCAGCTCAGGAAATTTTTCCAGATCTCGGACCTTTTTGTAGTCGGTGGGAAAATTCCTGCTGCTTGTCAGCCACCCGACATGCGACCAGAGGAACCCCTTGCAGACCGGCGAGTGCGCGTCGACGTCCTCGTCCGAGTGCGCATGGTGGTGGCGGTGGACCGCCGCCCACCAGAGCGGGCCGCGCTGGACGGCGGTGAGACCGAGCAGCGCAAAAAGGAATTGCACCGGCCGGGACGTCTTGTACGCGCGGTGGCAGAAGTACCGGTGGTAGAGGCCGGTGATCGCAAACATGCGGACCACGTAGAGAACGCCCGCCGTGACCACCGCGGCCCAACTCCACCCGGTCCAGATCACCCCTAAGCACCCGATGTGCAGGATGATGAACGGCACGCTCCGGCTGAACTCGAATTTTTCCGGCTTGTTGCGGACCTCGTCGGCCCCCTCCGGAAAATAGTCGGAGTCGATAACGTGGATGATCGAGTCGAAGAGTTTTCTAAGAGCGGTCATTCGTCGGCCAGGCCCAGGGTTGAGAGGATGCGGTTGAGGTCGTCGTCGCCGTAATACTCGATGTGGATGGCGCCCTTTTTTTCATTGTGTTGAATTACGACTCTCGTCGCCAGTCGGTGCGTCAAAAGATTTTGGACGCGCAGGATCGCCGGGGCCAGGTCGGGGGAGGGGGCGTTCGGCTTCAAGCGGGTGCGGGCGGTTTTTCCGGTGGCGGCCAGATGTGCGGCGGCCAGCTTTTCGGCCAGCCGGACCGAGGCCCCCTGGCGGATGATCTGGTCGGCGAGCAGCATCTGCTCCTCGTGGGATTTCAGCGAGAGGAGGATCTTCGCGTGGCCGACCGAGATCCGCTCGTGCTTGAGAAGCGACTGCACATCGGGGGCCAGATCGAGGAGGCGCATCGCGTTGGCCACCGAGGCCCGGCTCTTGCCGACCCGGCGGGAGATGTCCTCCTGGGTCAGCCCAAAATCTGCCGAGAGGCGCTGGTAGGCGGTGGCCTCTTCAATCGGGTTGAGCCCCTCGCGCTGGAGGTTTTCGATGAGCGCGAGTTCGAGGACCTCGCGGTCGCTGGCTTCCCGAACGATCGCAGGTGCCTCGGCCAAGGCGAGCTCGCGGGCCGCGCGCCACCGCCGCTCCCCGGCGATCAGCTCGTACTCGCCGTTCACCTTACGGACGATCAGCGGCTGGATGATCCCGCGCTCCCGGATGCTCTCGACGAGTTCCTGAAGGTGGTCGGCCGGGAAGTCCACGCGCGGCTGCAGCGGGCTGGGGATGATCCGGTTCAGGGCGATCATCTGGATGCGCTCGCCCAGCTCCTCTGCTGGGGCGGGGTTGACCACGCGCGTGTTGATGAGTGCGCTGAGTCCTTTGCCGAGTGCCTGCTTTGCCATAGAGCCTTCCAACTAAACACCCGGCGCGGCGGGCGACAAGCAGAAGGAGTGGATTTCCTTCAACCCGGTGGTATTCGTCGCCACATGCCATTTTCCGATTTGGAGGTCTGGGACGATATGTCCCGCCGCACCCCGGCCGCCCAGATGGCGGTGGACGAGGTCCTGCTGGGGTATGGCGAAGCCCCGGTCCTCCGCCTCTATCGCTGGGCGGCCCCCGCCCTGACCTTCGGCTACGCCCAAAGATGGGCGGAAGTTTCTGCCCTGGCCGGCGCGCGTCCGCTCGTCCGCCGATGGACGGGCGGAGGTGTCGTCTACCATGGCGACGACCTCACCCTTACGCTGGCCGTGCCGCCCACAGACCCCCTCTGCCGCCTGCGCACGGACCAGATCTACCGCGCGATCCATGAGGCGATTCTGGGGGCATTGGGAGGTGCGTCCGCCGGATTCCGGCTGGCCCTCCCGGAAGATTGCCGTCCGGGAACAGCCTGCTTTGTGAGCCCTGCGCTCCACGATATCCTCCACGCCGGAAAGAAGGCCTGCGGAGGGGCGCTCCGGCGCGGTCGGTGCGGGGTCCTCTATCAGGGGTCCCTCCATCGGGACCTCTCCGCCGATCTCTTGGGCGCGGCGTTCTCCTCTCGCTGCCGCCCCTGTGCCCCCGCACCTGCCTTCGAGGAGGCGGTGGACAACCTCGCGCGCACGCGATATGCCACGAAGGACTGGAACGAGCTCCGGTAGCCAAAAAAGTCGGACGACACGGAGGTCGTCCCTCCACGCCGGAGCGCTCGTTCCAAATTGGAGGGCCCTGCTCCGTCAGGGCCGACTTCTTTGCCAAAAAAAAGGGCGGGGTCCGGCTGCCCGGACCCCGCCCGCTTAGATCTGTGGTTAGAGCGCCACCGAGACCGAGTGGGTCTGGTTGGTCGAACCATCCTTCTTGCCGTCCTTCGGCTTATCTCCGCACCCGCCGCCGGGGCAGGATCCCGCCAGGGCGGACGACACGGTAAACGCAAGAACCAACGCTGCTGACATGATGAGTTTTTTCATAGCGCGTGCAACCTCGCGCGAAATTTCCGCTTGTCAAACAGGTTTTTTGAAACTGACCTGCCTCCGCCCGGGGCGCATCTCCGAATGTTGTACGTCTGCCAGGCGGAGGGCTTCCGGGTTCGGAGCTCCGCCTTCAGGCGGCTGGCGAGCGGCGCAGTAGAAAAAAAGCACCGCCTGAAGGCGGAACTCCTAACAAACGTACTAAAGGCGCAGCCCCTTTTCTGCAACTTTCGGGCGCAGCCGTCCGTCGTGTAGGTGGTAAGAAATTGCTTGCTCCCAGCCAAACTCCGAACCATCCTTTTCCCATCCTTCACCCTCCTTAGGTGACCGTCTGATTTTATCCTCATCCCCAATGCGCAAATCCTCCGCCTTCACCCTCATCGAGCTCCTGATCGTCATCGCGATCATCGGCATCCTCATGTCCCTGCTCTTCCCCGCCGTCAACGGGGTCATGGATACTGCACGGAAAGCCCAGGCAGCAAATGATGTAACGCAAATCGCAACCGCCATCACGGCGTACCAGACCGAATACGGCCAGTGGCCGACAAATGCCAGCGCATCAGCCCAAGATGTCGGCGGGAATTTCCTCAACGCCCTCATGGGAACAAATTCCCGCCAAATTATCTTTCTTGAAGTCAGCGATGCAAAAGGGAAAAAGAGCGGCATCACGAACAACGTATTCGTGGACCCCTGGGGGAACGCCTATAAATATGTCATTGATCCGAACTACTTGAGTCAGGTGGCCGGAACGCCCGCGATTTTCGGGACCGCCCCGAGAAAAAATGTTGCCGTTTGGCAGCAAACGAACAAGAAATATACTGGCACAGGCTCCAAGCTTCCAGCAGCCTCCTGGTAGCAGCATTCCGCGGGTGTAGTTCAATGGTAGAACGGCAGCTTCCCAAGCTGCATACGAGGGTTCGATTCCCTTCACCCGCTCTCCCTTCTAAATCAACAACTTACGAAAGAAGAAGGGGTAAAGTGTGCCGGAAAGTGTGCCCTTGCCCCCCTAGAATCTCGGGAGATCTCAGGAGATTTGAGGGTGTCCAAAATGGGGAAAAACGCCTTTGGTATATTCCCCCGGCGAGTGAACCGATTGGAACGCTAGAAAGAAAAAGAGGGGGGGGACTCTCTCTCTCTCCCCCTATTCTTCAAGCGTTTCACTTCCCGCCTTTTCCCGCCACCGATCAGGCCAGCAATCAGGACGGACGCTCTATTTCCTGTCGTCTATAGGATCACGCCCCCCCGCAGGCCCCCGGCTTTTCTTCTCCCGGCAGGAATCACGCCCGGCTCCACCCTGATTCATCTTGCCCGGCTCCCGCATCCATTTCATAAAATTTTCTACCGCGCCGGAATTTCCCATTCCCTTATCACCCTCCCATTGCTGCAAGCGTTTCAAGCGTTTCAATTCCGTTGAGACATCGCAGAACATGGAGGAACATCCAGCGACATAATTTGAAACGCTTGGGAATATCCAAGCGTTTCACAAGCGTTTCAAGCGTTTCACTTTCCCCGCCACCCCCTCGACAAGCGCAACCCGTTCCCGCCGCGCAGCATCGGCAAAACCAATCGGCCAGCTCGCCCGGCTCCCCGCAAGCGTCCACGCTTTCGGCTGGCCGGTCAACCGCTGCCAGGGCTTCCCATCCAGCCGCCGCGCTTGTGCCGCCCATCGGTCCCGATCCGTAACGACCCAAGCCCGGCCCTCCCTCGAATCCGTGAACCGCAGCAACTTCCGCCCGACCGCCAGGGCGATTGCAGAGCTTGGAACGGTTCGATTTGAAATCCAACCGTCAAAAGCCGATGGAAAAGGCGGGAGAAAGATTCCGCATCCTTGCAAGCCGCGCGTGCTCCGCCGCCGTGCCCTCATCCAGCAGGGGCAGACTTGGCTTCTCCTGATCGGGGGACCGCACCACGTGGAGCACAGGCGCGGGAATGGCATCGCCACCCGCACCCCGGCCCACCGGATCAGCTCCCGCGCCGCCTCACTCTCCGGGATTCCCCTTGCCATCGTGAGGAAGGAAACCACGCCCGCCGCGCGTCTTGATTTCTCCGTTTGAAACCGCGAAATCGAACCCGCTTGATTTCGCGGTTTCAAATCGAACCGGCCCAAGCTCCGATTCGATGGCTGGCAGATGATCCCGCAACGGGCACCGGCACGACTTCCCCGGCTTCCATTCCGGGAAAAGTTTCGCGCCGAGGTCGCGGCCTTACCTCGCAACCGTGCATTACCTCCACTGCCCCGGTTTTAAATCGAAGCAGTGACAGGGGCAGAACATCACAAAATTGACAGCCTCACCCCTTCGCAAAAACCGGGGCCAGCTTGTAACGGGTCACCTTGCGGCCCGCCGTTCCTGCCTTCGGTAGAATGGCGATCACCCGGCCCTCTTCCGCCCACTCAGCAAGCATTGACTCCGCTTCAGCCTTATTCGCAGCGATCACGCGCCCGCTGTAAACATCCCGCGCCGTGATTCCATCCGGCCTGGTCAGCATGATTTTGCGGGCCTTCTCCCATCCGGCCTCTTTGGCGTGCTCCCGTTGCGGCCCCAGGAATTCCGCTTGCCGCCGCTCGAACCAATCCCGGACCATGAGCCCGGCCCGCGCCGCGCCAACGCTCAGCGGATGCTCATGCCCGGTCATGTCCGCTCCAAAAGTCCCCGGCCCGCGAGCATCAATCGTGCAGTGCTCATAAAGATGGAAGAGCAAGGCCAGCCGGATTGCCTGTTCAGTCAAGCGCGATTGGAAGGGGTCCGGTTTGAAATCTGCCCGGCGAAGCACTTCGTTGTAATCCCGCACAAACGCCAACCGCGCTTCCTTGGTCATCTCGATAAGATGGGGTCGGCATTGGCATCAAGCCGATACTCGCGAAGGGCTTTGAAGATTGCCGCTTCATATGGCTGGCCGACAGCAGAGGGAATCGCCCTCGCCTCTCCTGCGCGATCCTCGGCGATTTCCATCGCCCTCGCCCTCGGGTCAACGACGAGGAACCGGGGCAATAACCCCGCTTCGCAAAGGCGTTCATTTTGAAATAGCTCCCGAACCTTTGCCGGGGTGCATACCCAGCAGACGCACAGGCACGGGGCATCCAAATAAATCACCCCGGTATTTTTGCGCACAATCGTAATCGGCTCGGCATCGAAGGCTTTCAGCCAAAGGCTTTCCGATTGGGATTCCCGGTCAGAGTATTTCCCTAGCACAGATGAAATTGCGTCCCCGGCATCGGAATCAAAATGGGCGAGCGTCTCCCCGTGCATGGATAAAAGATTGCTCATGCCTTCGGGCGTAGCATCGCTCGCAATGAACAGCGGGTCATGCAGCTCCTTTTCAAGCTCCGCCTTTCTCCGCCTTGCCGCCGTGAGTTTTTCAATGACTGCCCGCCGCGCCTCCCCCATCGCTCCTTTCAACTCTTTCCGGGCAATCTCATAGTCGATCTGCACCGCTTCAAGCTCCGCCTCGATTGTCGGCTTGAGCCCGGTTTCAAAGGCCCGCCGCTCCGCTGCCTGGAATCCGTTCAGCGGCCCCATAGCCAGGCGATACGCACCCGATCCCCCGGAACCCGATTGCTTCCCCATCATCAAGTAGAGACTCGCCCTCGTCTCCCGCCCAAGAAGCGACTTCACCCGCACCCCACGGCCCACAGCCGCACTTGCCGCAGCGAGCACCATTGGTGCTGACATGGCAAGCGGAACCCCTCCGACAGCCGCAATTGCTTCCGCCATTTTGCGAAGCACAGCGGGCAGAGCCTCAGCCGGGAAAAGGTCCGTAGGCTTTTCCGCCTCCGGGGCCTCCTCCGTCTCTGGGGCTTCCTCCCCCTCGATCACCGGGGCCGGGGCCTCTGGCATTGCCTGCGCCTCGATCTCTCCCGCCGCCTCGCCGCCCACCTCTGGCGCGGCCAAATCTGAAATTATTCCTGCCATAAAAAAATCCTTTCCCTGCTCAAAACTGCATCGCGTTTCCGATCAGCTCCCTGTGCTCCTCCCAGCTATCCGCGCCAACGCTCGCCATGTCGCACAGGTCATTGACCGCCGCGCCGTCTGTGCGAAGCATCCCGGAGAAATCGAACCCCGACACCCGCGCCCCAGCTCCCGCCAGTTGTGCCGCCCATTTCCGCGCCGCCTTCATGCCCGCCGCATCCGCATGGATGAACACCCGCACGGACAGGCCAGCAAAGGCAGCAAGGCATTCATCAGGAATCCGGCATGCGGCCCCGATCATGCACACCACCCCCACCGCCTCCGCGCACCCGCTCGCCCAGGCATGATGAATTGCCGCCAGGGCATCCGGCCCGCCCTCGACAAGTGCGACACGCTCCCGCCGCACAGCATCGGCAAAACCAATCGGCCAGCTTGCCCGGCTCCCCGCAAGCGTCCACGCTTTCGGCTGGCCGCTCAACCGCTGCCACGGCTTCCCATCCAGCCGCCGCGCTTGTGCCGCCCATCGGTCCCGATCCGTAACGACCCAAGCCCGGCCCTCCCTCGAATCCGTGAACCGCAACAACTCCCGACCGACCGCCAGGGCGATTGCATCGGGAGAAAGATTCCGCAGCCTTGCAAGCCGTGCGTGCTCCGCCGCCGTGCCCTTATCCAGCAGGGGCAGACTTGGCTTCTCCCGCTCGGGAGACGGCACCACGGGCCGCACAGGCGCGGGAATGGCATCGCTACCACGAACCCCGGCCCACCGGATCAACTCCCGCGCCGCCTCACTCTCCGGGATGCCCCTTGCCATCGCGAGGAAGGAAACCACGTCCCCACCCTCTCCGCTGGCAAAGTCATTGAAGAGCCGCCCATCATCGGAGATTGAAAAGCTCGGCTTCCGATCATCCCGCCAGGGACACCGGCACGACTTCCCCGGCTTCCATTCCGGGAAAAGTTTCGCGCCGATGTCCCGGATTGTCAGCCGTTCCTTTGCCTCAGAGACGCCGCCCATTAGAGCCTTTTCAAATAACAGATTTGACTCCAAATCTTCCTGAAAAGCTCAGGCGGCCACGGCTTTTCGGAAAGATGCCGAAAGGTCACCGCAATATTTTCAGCCGTGCTCAGTTCAGCCTTTGAAATGCCGTGAACCTCCAAGCCATCACACAGGATGGAAACCCCGCATTTATCCCGCCGCGCTGTCCACTTCCCAGGAAGAACGCGCCCACTCATTGCGCCCCCTTCACCGCCAGGCGGTCCGCAAGTTGTGCCTGCGCACAACGGGCAATGTAGGATTTCAGAGAGTTCAGCCCCACAAGCCTAACGCCGCGCTCGACTCCTGTTTGCCGCATGGAAACCGATACAACCCCGGACAGCGGATCATAAATAATCCGACATAAGGCAGCACGGGAAAGCCCCTCGACCCGCTCCTTTACGCCTGGAAGGCGCACCCATGTTTCATTAGCAAGGCCCGATTGTGTCGCGGAAAGGCTGGCCGTTGCGCCCGCTCCGCCTGTTGTGTTCTTTTCATCGCTCATTTTTTTGTTCAGGACGCCCTTGGCTGTCCTAAAGACAAAATGCGCGATTTGCGGGATGGATTTCTAAAACAATTTTTAACTCAACCCAAACCCGCAAAGAACCTTTGCCAGCAAGAGGAAAGAGCAATTAGCCGCATTTATCAAGGTGCTGTGCCATCCTCTCCGACTTTTCGGAAAATGAAGGATGCCGAGCATGCCGGGCAGCGAACGCCCGCAAGACTTTCGCCACCCCCGCAGGGGATACGCGCCCCGGGGGACGCCCCCCAGACACGCCAGCCGGGCCACCCGGCCAGACATGATCCTTGCCCCCGCGCCCCGCCTTTGCGGTCTTTTGAATAAATCCGCGAGGAAGGGCAAGCGACATCCGCAAATCATCCACAGTCGGCCACGCCTGCCGATCCCCCCAATTTTTCCGAAACCATCCCAGGAATGTTTCTTCGATTTCCTCAATGCTCGGCACTGGGGGAAGTCTATCGCGATTTGCGCGGGCCGCTTCAAACGCCTCCGCCCGCGCCTCCATTTTCTCTTCTCGCTCCGCATACGTATCCCGCTCGGCATCTATTGCCGCCTGCCGGGCGATCTCCCAGCGGAACACCTCGCCCGGCCCCGGCTCGCGCCCCGGATTCTCCCGCCGCCATTCCTCCTCAGCCTCGGCAAACAATCCCAAAACCTCGACATCATCCCCGCCGACACCCTGCAAAAGCGCCGCATCCATCTCCGCAATAATCCGCTCCGACACCGCATCATCTAACCTCGATAGCTGGTCAACAAGCCTCACCAGCCGGGGCTTGTCATCGTTCACAATCGCGGAATGAAGCTCCCTCGCCGATACTACCCCAAACCGCTCCCCCTCGGCTTTCAAATCGGCAGGGATTTCCCGCACCCCGGCCCGCGCCAACGCTTTGACCTTCTGCCCCCAGGTCTTCCGGGGCGGGTTCTTTTCAAAGTCAGCCTCCACCAGTGCCAGAACCTCAGGAGACACCCCGCCCGCCCGCTCCTTGCGCTGCCCGCCCTTGCTCATGTCTGACCCCTTGCCAGCCTCACCGAGCCGCCCAAGAGGGCATCCCCCACAATCAGCCGCCAGTTAGGAAGCCGGGTTATTTCCGGCAACTGCAAAAGAAAGCCCTCGATCACCTTTGCCTCTCGCGATCCGCGCCGGAACATCGCCGGATAAGCCTTCTTGGCACACGCATCAAACTTCTCGCACTCCTGCAAAAACTCCGCCCGCAGGGGAGCCCCGGCAATCACTTCCTCCGCATATTCCAACCGATCCCGCACTTGCCCCGCCGTCAATTCGATCCGGCCAGACTCACCGGAGACCGCCCCGCCCTCCGGGTTTTGCAGGCACCAGCGGCGAATATATCCCGCCTTCTTGACCCTCTCCGCCAGCTCCGCCGCGTCAAGGACATCCGCCAGCAGCTCGCCGCCACCCCAGCCGCTATTTCCGCCGCTCCGCAAGAATTCGTTCCACGGTTTGCAGGTAAAGCCCGCGAGGCTCTTTCCCTTGCTCCCACCCTTGCAGGGTCCGCTTACTGATTCCCCACGTGCGGGCCGCTTGGCTTTGAGAGAGCCCGGATTGCTCGCGCTTCGCTTTGATGCGGTCAGCGATCCCCGCACGCTCTTTTGGTTGCTCCGACATAGTTCTTTCGATAGGTTTTTTTTCGTCATGGACATGATGTTTTTAGGCTGAATGTTTATGATAGCCGGGCGGGTGCTCATACACCTTCCCGGCACTTTTCGGGGGAATCTATACGCCCCGGCGTATTATCCGCACAAGCACAAATTCACAATGCTTGCGTTTTCTCGACCCATTGCCTTCAATCCATGAATCCGCCCTGAAGGACAGAAAGCCCGACTGACTGCCGCAACCCTGATTCGTCAGGTTTCGCGATGGAGGAAACCGCCGGCCCTCCCAGGGCGGACCAATCACCAAGCATCACCCCCCCCCGACAACCCGACAGGCAAACAAGGCCCCGCAATCCCCTATCCCAAGCACAAAGAGAGGATGCAGCTTTTTTTCAATGGTGAGGGAGAAGCCTGTTATACTCCGAAATTAGCGAAATTCCCGGATCTTTCGGAAGCAGTAATTGCCAATGAACGCGCAACAGTTCCAACGCTTGCGGCCTTGGTAAAGTTCGGATCAACTCCAAAAATTGCCGAGGCGAACACTTTGTCACGTCTATCTGATTTTGATTGGCATCCCTCACCCCTTCAGTAGTTGCAGCGATTCCCGCCCGCCGTCAAGTTGCCTTCCGTTTACCCGCTCAAATCGGCAAACCACTCAACGTTTTGCGGGTTTCCGCAAGTTGACTTCCCCGGCCATCTGTGAAAAATTCGGAATGCCGTCACGAGTATAAACGTGCGATGGGCCGGGCTTGACACCGGCCTCGGCGAAAGCTCCGGCGGTTCTTGCAATCAGCCGGGGCTTTCTGTATCGCGCCCGCTCAACCGCGCCCCCCCCAGGTTTGAAACGCCTCGCGGGTTTCCGCAAGCGGAACCGGCTCGCAGGCGCGCCGGGCTCACTCCGAAAAATGAATTGACCTGGAGGCGGAGCGAACCCGCCCAGCCACGCCTAGAGAACATGGCACCCCTTCTAGCCTGCCCGCAAAACTAAAGCTCTAGCAATGAGGCGGTGGCGCTTGAGGCCCCAAATCAATCCGCCCCATATCAAGAGCCGAAAGCATAGAAAGTCAACTGAAAGCCTCAGCTACCAGAGCGAGTTTCCCCCCGCCCGATCCGGGGTCAAATGCTCCTCGTCTCCCTCAACTGTTGCTCATGGCCGATAGCAAAGCGGATGTCGGACACTTTACGCTTGCCCGCCCATCCGCGCTTTTGGGGCTTGCAAAGGCCGCAGGCGGATTTCTTTGGAGCCTTGAATCTTTGCTGTGTGAGAGGGGATTTCATTGACGGTAAACCGCATGGCTTCCGATGTTGAAGGAAATCACAGCCCCGCCCTCGATGTAAAAGACGGCCCGCAAATCCCCCTCGATTACCAAGGCGAAGACCGTTTTCCGCATGATGGCCGAAAGGCGGTGGATTTTGTGTGTTCTCAACAGGGGGTCAAAAGGGTCTTCCCGGAAGATCAGCCATGCCGCCCGCGCCGATTCCTTTTGCGGGGCAGGCAATGCGTAGAATGCTTCCCAAAAGGATTCCGTTGCCGCAAAGCGGTATTTTACGCCCGGCACGGCGGGGGCTCCGTCATGGCCGTTTCCATGTCCACAAACCGCCCGGCCTCGGCATCCTCGATCCCGCGCCAAACGTCCTCAGGAATATCCGGGTTTTCAATCCGGCGGAGCATCCGCGCAATCACCCGCCCGCTTTTGGGATAGATGGCTTGCAGGGCCGCGCCGATCACCTCCCCGCGCTCCGGGTCAGGGACCGTCCGCAATTCGTTCGCCAACGTGGTTGCCGTCATGCCAGCAACCATCGCAGACAAGCAGGCACCCCGCAAGCAAGAAGGGGCTACACTCAACTATCCCCAGGAGTGAACTGTAGGGGATATTATTCAATTAATGCTTGAAACTCAGCCGCGAACTTTCCGCCGCCTTGCGATGCTCGCTAAATTGCTTCAGCGCGAGCGCGCGCGAAACTCGCGGTTGATTCTGGCGCGCCCGCCGAAGCTTCTCCGCCAATCTCGTCAGTTTTTGCGCCGTGGATTTCATGCAAATTTTATCGTGCCCCCCGCCGTTTTGTTGTCAACCCCGCCCGCCTGCTCCCCCCGAGGGCGGACCGATTGACAGGGAAGCCCCCGCCCGAAAACAGGCGGAACGCTTGAAACGCTTATGAAACGATTGGAGATTCCCAAGCGTTTCAATTTATGCACCAGCACGCCCGGCAACGTCTCGCGACGTATCAGAAAAATCGAAACGCTTGAAACGCTTGGCGGTTTCCATCAAACAGAAAGCCCCCCCCTCCTTCCGGTCCGATCCGGGGCAGGCAAAGCGGGCCAGCGGTCCGCCGGGCTGATGTCGGCTTTACCGACGCCATCGGGCGGAGCCATTGACAGAGAAGCCCCCGCCCCAAAACAGGCGGAACGCTTGAAACGCTTATGAAACGATTGGAGATTCCCAAGCGTTTCAACTTATGCGCCAGCACGCCCGGCAACGTCTCGCGATGTATCAGAAAAATCGAAACGCTTGAAACGCTTGGCGGTTTCCATCAAGAGAACTTGATTCCGCATTTTAAATCAGCTTTTCAAGTGGGGAGAGATTCAATCAAAGGGAAAGAAGGGCACTGCCAGAAGTGAAGAAAAGGAGAGAATTTTTCCCCGTCGAAATTTTTTACCCGGCTCCGCCATCCCGGCAGGCAAACCCGATCAGCGAAAGGGGAGGGGACGGCCCACCGATGAAGGGGAATCCATTCCAGACGCAAAACCCCCGCCAACGCCTCCGCCCTCTGCAAGTGCCACCATTCTATTGCCAGCCAAACAAAACCCCGCCACGGGGCAGGACGGCGCAAGGGCCATCCCGCCCGCCAAGGGGCACGAGGGGAGTTTACAGGCCCCCCCTTTGTTCTCTGTCTGTTTCCAGCCAACCAATATTGATTGATGCCCCCCCGCCGTTTCGCCCGCCCCCGCCCCCCCCACCTTACGTGCCTTTGAAACTCATTGATGCCCAGCCGATACCGTGCCACGCTTGCCCAAGCAGGCGGAATGCGGGGCCGGTCCAAGCTCCTTCAAGCCCGCTACTCCCCAGGCTCCAACCCATAAAACCACCATGAGAGGAATGCACCTGCCGCAATCATCGCCAACATCGTTCGAGCAAAAGAAAGCCCAAGCACTTCGCAGCAGAGGAAGCATGGGCGATCTCTCCCCGGCAATGCCGCAGGCTTGGATTGGACAGCAAGAATTGGAGCCCCTCGGCTGCATACGGACTCAGCCGCAGCGGGAGGCGGGGCGGAAAATACCATCAAACCTTCAGGCCCCGGGTATTCCCCAGGACTGAACCCATTGAATCAGCTTCGCACGGGGAAATCATTTGACACTGAACAAACCTCCCCTTTGTGTAATTTCTGTCCAGCACCCTGTCAGAGTCCATTGCCGCTCGTGCGCTGATAAGGTGAGGTGCCCAGGCAGGCGGCGTTTGCCGGGCATCAGGACTATCCCCAGCAATGAGGGACTCCCCGATGATCCGGGGGAAGGGGACCAATCATGCTCGGCTGTCGGAGTGCTCCCAGGGTGAAGACGAGTTTGACACCGCTACCAAACCGGACAACCCTTCACTTGCGATTCCGAGAGGGGAGATTGTCAGCCTCTCGCTTCTGAAATGAAGATCCGGGACTGTCTATCGTCCTCCCGGAAGAATCGCCTTTCCCCTTCTCAATGCCCCGCATTCGTCAAGGCCAGCTTCACCCGCTGAACCGTGCTCGGCCCCTTGCCCGTAATCTTTGCCGCATGCCTCACGCTCTGCCCCTCCCGAAGCTGGCGGACAATATCCGCATGGGTTTTCAAGAACTCCGCCCGATCAACAGCGGATCCGGCAGGCCGCCCCAGCTTCTTGCCATCGCGCCGGGCTTGGGCGAGCCCCGACATAATCCGCTCCCTCAGAGTCTCGACCTCCGCCCGCGCCATTTCTGAAAGCAGGGCGAGCATGATTCCCGCCGCCGGATTCCGCTTCCCAGAGGGAAGAAGCGTCTCGATCCCCTGCGCGTGCCAGTAGAGGGACACCCCGGCATCCTCCAACGTTTCAACGAACTTGTGCGCGATACTGTTGCGCCGGGCCAGTCGGGAGACTTCATGCACCAGCACTTTCTTGATCGTGCCCGCAGAGGCCAAAGCCTCCACCCGCCGCAGGCCCTCCCGCTCATCATCGTCGGCCCGCCCGGAAACCGTCTCCCGGCAAACCTCGATCACCGCATAGCCCTTCTGCCTGGCATACGCTTCCAGCTCCGACACCTGCCGGGCCGTCTCCTGCTTGATGGTGGAAACACGAACGAGGATGGCGACAGGCACCGCTTGGGATTGTGATTTTGTTTTCATCTCCGGGAAGCATGGCAGGATGTATTCAAATAAACAAGTGTTTTCTTGAATACATTTTGCGGACCCATCGGAAAGCATCATTCTCCAGGTCAAACCATCCGCGAATCTTGGAAACCTTTTTTTGAATACACACAGCCGCGCAAAAGCTCCGAGCCCGGCCAGAACTATTTTCCGCCGCCCGCCAATCCCGGCAGGCGGTCAACGCTCGCCCGCAGGGTTTCAACCTCAATATGGGAATACCGCTCCGTCATGGCCTCTTCTGTGTGGCCAGCCAAAAGTTTGCGATGCTCCAGCGACACCCCGGCATTCTGCAACCCGGTCACATAGGTATGCCGCAGGCTGTGAAACGTCCTTGCCCTGCCGGTCCTCCCCGACTTGCCCGCCTTCTCCCTCCTCACCCCGGCATCAACCTCGGCGTTTTTCATAATCAGGGAGAATGCCATGCTCAGGCCGGATCTGCCCGCGCTCGACTTGCCAGCAAGCGAAGGAAAGAGGAAGCCATCAGGCGAACCATCCGCGCCAGGCATTCGCGCCAGAGCCGCTTCAAGCTCCGGGTGCATGGGGGCAGCGATCTTCTTTGGCTTCCCGCCTGCCCTCACTCGGTTAGCTGTCTTGCGAGGTACGAACTCGATCACCTTGCGGCCCAGGTCAACGCACTTCCATTGGAGATTCACACAATCGCCAAGCCGCATTCCGGTAAAGTAAGAAAGCCGGATCACCCCCGGCCAGTCCCCATCGCCTCCCGCTGCGATCAGCCGCTTAACCTCCTCCGGGGTGAAAATCTCCCGCTCCACAGAATCCCCCTTTTCCTTTGGCATCTCGAATCCCTCCGCAGGATTCTGCTTCAACCCGGCCAGCTTGGTTGCCGATCTCAGGGCCGACTTAATGACCTTCACGGCAAGGGTGCAGGTCACTACCCCCTTGCCCTTGTCCCGCTCGGATTTGAAAAACCGGGCAATGTCAGTGGTCCGCAGGGTTTCAAGATTCTTGTCAGCCGCAGGCCCAAGGAAAGTCACGAACGAATCCACAATCGTCTTGTACCGGAGGGCGGTGTTTCCCGCCTTACTCAACTCCTTGCCCGCAATCCAATCTTTGAACCAGCTCCGCGCCGTGAAGAACTGGAGCTGCTCGCCCGTGGTCCTCTCGACGATCTCCGCAATCAGCTCCCGCGCCCGCGCCTCGGTCAATCTTTCCTCGCGGGCCAGCTTCTCACCGGCCATCAATGAAGCAACGAATTGCGAAGCCTCCCCGGCGTCAGTTTTCTTTGTGCTCACCCGCCGCCTGGTGCCGTCCGCCGCCGTGTAATCGGCCATGTAATATTTGGAACCGGGACGCTTGCGGATTGTGTATCTCATACGGAATCGAAATAGTGTGCCGTAAAGTGTGCCATGTCAAAGACGTTTCGCGACATCTCAGGATGCACAAACTGTTGACAATGAACATCCCGGAACTTCGTGGACACGCTCGGAGGGAAACGAGGGTTCGATTCCCTTCACCCGCTCCCCCGCCTGATCAAAAGAAACTTACGATGATTTCCTTCTAAAAATCATCAAAGTTCAAACAAAAGTTCAAACACTTCCACCGTTTTCCGAGCCTTTCCAAGGTATTCCAAGAGACTGTGGGGAGACGCAATTCGCGGCCCACTCGGGCATTGCCAGCCCCTGTTCAACAAGGACTCATTTCTCGGAAAAAGAGAGCCGCTGATTTTTTTGGATCTGCCGCAGCCAATCGTCTGAAACTTTCGCCTCTCTCGCAAATTCCGGCCAGCGTTCCACGACAGCGCATATTTCTTCGACGATCGTCTTGGCCCGGCCTCGTTTCATGAGCGCAGCCCTCGCACACACTTCGAAGTCCTCCATTGTGAAACCGTCCCGCTTTCCGTTGACCGTCATTTGGTGGGCGCCTGTCCAGAGGCCGGAGGGATTGAAACTGTAGGTCACGTCAAATGCCGGAGCCAGCGACCAGCTGCCCTGTTTGTCCATCAGGAAGGCAATGTTCTTCACATGGTCATCCTGGTTCCGGGCCACGATGTTGAAGGCCATCCGCCGGAACTGCTCCTCCACCGCAGACATCGGCAAATTGAGCTGCCGGATCGCGAGCATCGCCTGCTCGTAGGAGTAGGCCCCGGCCTGATTGAAATCAAAATGTGACAGCGCGCACAGTGACTGCATGTGGAGTTTCTCTCCGCCTTCTAGGCGATCGAAGCGGCGGGTCATGAAATGCCGGCGTCCCTTTTCTTCGAGCAGCCGGCACTCGCTCATCGTGACGCCTGCCGCCTTGGCCATCAGGTGATACGCATATTCAATCGCCCCGTAGCCCTTGGGGTCCTCCATCTCCTTGTCTTTGTTCCCCGACACGCCGTCGAATTTCAGCAGCCAGCAGTCGAACCCTTCGCCCGCCTCGATCTGCCCGGAACGCACTTCATTTGTTTCGCGGTTCCACGCGATCACCGCCTTTGCACGCGCACCACCCGCGGACGTGCCGACGCGAAGAATTTCCCGGAGTGCTTTCTCGCGGCCTTTGGCGTGGAAGTGGCCCTGTAGATCACCGCGATGCGTCAAGACCTCCGAAGCCAGGCTGACCAAGGCGTCGATCTCGACGTGATGAGCCTTGAACGGACGTGGACCGAGCGAAGGGCGAAATTCCAGCGCGCCCATGCCTCGCGACCCTGTATAGCACAAACGCTCCACCGCGCTGAAACTCTGGGGCGTCCGGCCTTGCGTCGCCAGCCAGGCGTCAATCAAAGCGTTGCCGAACCGGTCGGGCAGCGAATCGGCCAGCAGCCCGGGCAGCCCGTGAAACGTGTTTCGAGGCAGTGCCGGGAACTCATACACTTCCTCGCTCAACGGCATCGTGAGTGGGGAAATCTGAATGCCGCTCGTTGCGAAGTCCGGGTCGTATTGGAATGTGGCCACTTCGTGCCCATCCTCGAGCGAAACCGCCCCGATCGTCCGCCCCCATAAACGCACTTCCGCGATCATGACGGCTCACCCCACGTCCATTTTTTCGATTCGCTTTTGACGGTTTTCCGCCCCGTCGCCCGCTTGCGTTTTCGGCTTTGGAGTTTCAACTGCGCAATCGGGCTCGCCGCTGCTTCCGGGATCAGAACCTCGAATCGCTCCACCAGTCCGAGCATTCGGCACACTCTGACGAAGCTCGATAGTTGCGTGGCCGCAGCTCCCAATTCCAACCGCTGCACGGTTCGCAACCCGATCCCCGCTTGATCTGCGAGTTGTTCTTGAGTCAAATTCTTGGAAAGGCGAACCTGCGCCAAACGCTCCCCGATCACTTTGAGAAGCGTCTCGCCGGTCATATTTTTAGAAATCTCCATACACGCCACATATGGCGTTTTGATTGAAAAAATCAAGCTAAAACGCCGCTTAAGGCGTTTTATACTTATTGCAAAAGACGATCTTTCGGTTATACTGCTCGAATCTGCCGGCTATTCAGCCCTCCCTTCCATCCCACGGAGGGAGCGAGGCTTCGGAGTCCTGTTTGCTTTTCCAGCTACACGTTCGACCATCTTCCCCGAGGTGCGATCGCGCGGGTGTTCAGCCTTAAACTTTACGGTTTTTTCATAGGTAGGACACTCGTTGACCGGGTTGCTGCGCGATGATGTTCCGCGTCATGAGACGTCTCACCCCGCAACCCTGCCAGATGCTTTGGCTCACCTGTGCCAACCTGGAACATGCCGCCAACCGGCTAACTCGAAGTTGAATGATATAGGCAGTGAACACAGCAGCCTGGAATAACCGGGGAAACGGTTCGAAATAATAAGCAACAAACACAACGAAAGGAAGATAGATATGAAAACGCTCACCCAAATACCCTCGCTTTCGCCCAACCTCGCGCGGCTGAAGGAACGGTAGCCAATGCGCTCTACGTGCAAGATTCCTCAGAAATTCTGGAGCTGCGCTCAGGATGGTTATTATCGTTGATCACGGCGGAATTTCGGAATACAAATTACGAAACGTATGACAACCTCAACTTTATCACCCAAATATCAGATCGTGATACCAAAGGAAATTCGGAACCTCTTTCGCCTGAAGCCAGGCCAATGCCTGCAGGTCTCGGCGAAAGGCACTCATATCGAGGTCCGTCCGATCCTCGGCCCGAATGAACTGATCGGGATGCTCAAAAGCGGCAAGCCGCTTGAGTTTGAACGCGATGCCGACCGGGGCTTGTCCCCATCCTCTGGAAAATGAACGCGCACGTCCTCGACAGTTCGGGCTGGATCGAGTGCCTAGACGGCGGGCCGAACACCGCCCATTTTGCTCCCATCCTACGCAAACTGCCCGATCTCATCATCCCAGCCATCGTCCTCACCGAGGTGCGCAAGGTGGTTCTCAAGCAGCGCTCCAGGGAACAGGCGGATGATATCGCGCGAACCATGCGGACCGGGGTGATTGTTTCCATCGATGAGGAAATCGCTCTCGCTGCCGCCGACTTCTTTATCCAGTTCAAGCTCCCGCTGGCAGACTCGCTCATCTACGCCGTCAGCCGCGCTCGGAATGCCACCCTCTGGACCCAGGACGAACATTTCAAGGATGTCCCTCATGTCAAATATTTCCCGAAAGGCAAATCGCCTGGAAAATAACGCCTTTCCTGCCTCATCACCAATCCACATATTGCATTTTGTCTTTTGTCAGCTGGAATTCCCCAGCTATATTAAAGGCAGCCTTTATCATGCACTCGGATCGCGCGCATATTTCACTTAAACGACAATGAGCGACACCCCATCCTCCGACCTGCGTCACCGCGCAGGTTGCTACGTATCCCAGCCATCCGCCGCCAGCGCATACCATCTCTGTACGCAAAAAATCACTTGTCATATTCCCGGGTGCTCCGCCATCAGATAGTGTGCCATTATCAATTCGGCCGTCCCCCCGTTGTGTCGGCTGATCTCTCACCCGAACGCCCATTATGAACCAAGCCTACTCCTCCGCCCGTGACACCTACGCCGGGCTCGGCGTCGATACCGAAGCCGCGCTGCAGACGCTCGCGACGATCCCGATTTCGCTCCACTGCTGGCAGGGGGACGATGTGGGTGGTTTTGAAAAAGCCGATGCCAGCCTCTCCGGTGGGGGGATCCAGGCGACGGGAAACTATCCCGGAAAAGCCCGGACCATCGGGCAGCTGCAGCAGGACCTCGACCAGGCGCTGTCGCTCATTCCTGGGAGGCATCGCCTGAACCTCCACGCCTGCTACGCGGATCTTGGCGGAAAGCAAATCGACCGCAACGGATATTCCGTCGCGCAATTTCAGGGCTGGATCGACTGGTGCAAGGCGCGGGGGATGGGGATGGATTTCAACCCCAGCTACTTTTCCCACCCGCTCGCCGATGACGGGCTCACGCTCTCGCACCCCGATGCTGCGGTCCGCACGTTCTGGGTCGAGCACGGGATTGCCTGCCGCCAGATCGGGGCCGAAGCCGCCCGGCAGCTCGGTTCGCCGGCGGTCACAAACTTCTGGATCCCCGATGGATCGAAGGACACCCCTTTTGACCGGAAGGCTCCCCGCGAGCGCCTGGCCGAATCGCTCGACGCCATCTTCGCGGCCCCCGTGGACCGGTCGCTCAACCGCGACGCCGTCGAGAGCAAGCTCTTCGGGATCGGCTCGGAAAGCTACGTCGTCGGATCCCACGAATTTTACCTCGCCTATGCGGTGAAGAACCAGCTTCTCTACTGCCTGGACGCCGGGCATTTCCATCCGACAGAAAACCTGGCCGACAAGATTTCCTCGATCCTTCAATTTGTGCCAGAGCTTCTGCTGCACGTGAGCCGCGGGGTGCGCTGGGACAGCGACCATGTGGTGCTCTTTGATGATCCCACGCGCGGGATCATGGAGGAGCTCGTGCGCGGCAATTTCCTGGCCCGCACGCACATCGGCCTCGACTTTTTCGACGCGAGCATCAACCGGATCGCCGCCTGGGTGATCGGCACGCGCGGGGCACTCAAAGCCCTGCTCTCCGCCCTTCTCGAGCCGGCCGGCCGCCTGCGCGACGCCGAGCAGGACGGCGACACCACCCTGCGCCTGGCGCTCTTTGAGGAGGCGAGAACGCTCCCGCTCGGCGCCGTCTGGGACGAGTATTGCCGCCGCCAGGACGTGCCCGCCGGACCGCGTTGGATGGAGGAAGTCAAAACCTACGAGCGCGCGGTGCTCGCTTCCCGCTAACGAGAAGGGGCCCGCGAACTCGCACTACGGCATCCCGAGCGTTGCCGGAAAATCTTTCGGCAGTTTGACCGGCCGGCCCTCCGGCATCTGGACGAGCGCCAGCGCCTGGCGGCAGGTGACGAGAAGGACGTCATCCGAGGGGCGGATGATCTCAAACTCGACCCAGAACCGGACCCGGCTCCACTCCGAGATCTGGCCGAGCACTCGGATCTCATCGCCCAGCCGGGCCGGGCGCTTGTAGTCGATCTCCGTGCGGGTCACCACCGGGTGGATATTCGTCCGCGCGATCTGCTGGAAATCCATCCCCATCTGGAGCGCGAGGTATGTCCGCGCGGTCTCGATGAACCGCAGGTAGACGATGTTGTGCACGACCCCGCCCGCATCTGTGTCAAAATACATCACGCGCACATCGGTCGAGATCCGGCACTGGTCGGGAATTTCCATAGCCAATCCAGTATTCGCCGCCGCAGCCGCCGTGCAAGTGGAAACTCCCCCCATCGTTTGTGCAGGCATCCTCCCAGGTTGGACGATTCCTCCGCCGGGGGTGCGGCGGTTGGCCGGCATCCTTCGATGCTGCCAGCACGTTGTCGCACGCGGGCGCTGCGTCGAGGGGAACCCCGAGGATGAGGTGCTCGGTCTCAATCCAAATCCGCCCATCCTCCTCGCGCGCGGTGCATGGTGGACAGGAATGTCCGCCCTCCGGGAAGCGGCTTTAGTTCTCACGCGAATTTCCCTCGACGGCTGTTTGATGGGAAGACTTCAGGATGTTTGAAGGGATTCATGGAAAAACCGGGAGAGCTCACGGCGCGCCCCAAGCGACCGCCCGTACGCGGAGGAACCGGCGGGTTCGGCAGGTTGTCGTCGGTGAATGTATTAAGCGGTCGCGCCGGTCTTGTTTGAGGTCGGTCGGGAATGACGAGGGGATTTGGCTTCCTGCCCGCGATGGAAGCCGGTATAAAGACTTGAAAGTCCGCAGCCGTCCGGGATGCGGTCTTTTTCCTCTGAAATGACTCCTCAGAAATTCTTTTCAAGCCGGCACGGGTGGCGTGCGTCGGGGGTGCTTTTTCCTGCGGGTGTTCTATTGTTGATGGCCCTTGGTTTCTGGTGGCTGACTGTCCGGGCGGACCGGCAGATGCGCGGGCAGCTTCTTGACCAGACCCGCCTGGTGGCAGCGGCAGTGGATCTCAGGCAGGTCCTGGCTCTGAGCGGCACGGCGTCCGAAGTGGGGTCGCCCGAGTATCAGCGGCTGAAGGCCCAGCTCACCGCCGTCGCGGCGGCCAACCCGAAGTGCCGGTTCGTGTATCTGATGGGGCGCAACGCGGACGGGGTTCTATTTTTCTTTGCTGACAGCGAGCCGATGGAGTCCGAGGACTACCTGCCGCCTGGAAGCTTTTATGAGGAGGCTACGCCGGAGGAGGTTGGCGTCTTTGAGACGATGTCCCCGCTGGCCATGGGCCCGTTTGTCAACAGGTGGGGCACTTGGGTTGCCGCGCAGGTGCCCCTGGCCGACCCCCGCACCGGGAAGCCGATTGCGGTGCTCGGGATGGACATCGACGCCCGCGCGTGGGGTTGGGAGGTGGCGGCGCGGGCGGCGGCCCCGATCAGCCTTCTCGGCGTCCTGGTCGTGCTGGTCGCCGTCTTCGTCCGGAAAAACCGGGCGCTGGAAGCTCAGCAGGGCGCGCTTCGCGAGAGCGAGGAGGAGCACCGCCTGATGACCCAGCACGCGATCTCGGCGATCGCCGTGCATGAGATTGTGCTCGATGAAGCGGGGCGTCCGGTGGACTACGTGTTCCTGAGCGCCAACCCCGCCTTCGAGATCCACACCGGGCTGAAGCCGTCCGACGTGATCGGCCGCCGGGTCACCGAGGTGCTGCCCGGAATCGAAAAATCTCCGTTCATCGGTATTTATGGAAAGGTGGTTTTGACCGGCGCTCCGGCATCCTTCGATCAGTATTGCGAGCCGCTCGGGCGGCACTACTCGGTCAACGCCTACAAGCTGGGGGGCCGGCGCTTCGCGACCGTTTTCAGCGACATCTCCGAGCGCAAGCGGGCGGAGGAAACGCTGGCGCGGACCGCCGCCCGCCTGACCCTGGCCGCCCGGGCTGGCGGCGTGGGGATTTGGGATTACGATCTGGCCAGCAACGACCTGGAGTGGGACGACGGGATGTTTGCCCTCTATGGAGTGGCCAGAAAAGATTTTTCCCGAGCCTACGAGGCGTGGCAAGCGGGCGTCCACCCCGACGATCGTGAGCGGTCGGATCGGGAGGTCCAGATGGCCGTTCGCGGAGAGCGGGATCTGGCCACTGAGTTCCGCGTGGTCTGGCCCGATGGCACGACCCGCAACATCCAGGCACTCGGCACGGTGCTGCGCGACGGCGCGGGAAATCCTGTGCGCATGATTGGCACGAACTGGGATATCACGGACGAGCGGAAGCGCATGGAGGAATTCCGGCGCACGATCGAGGAGCTGCAGCTTTTCAACCAGCTTGCCACGAACCGGGAGCTGGTCATGATCGAGCTCAAGCAGCAGATCAACAGCCTCTGCTCACGGCTTGGGTATCCTCCCGCCTACGACCTGCACGATCTGCTTCCCTCTTCGCCATCCGGCAGAAAACCTGATAACACCTGATCCCCATGAAAACCGCCCAACAAGTCCTGCTCGATGAGAGCGCCCCGATCACCCTTTCTGCCAAGCCTCACGGGGCCGGCCAGCTGGTCCTCATCTTCGGCCCGACGGCCAGGCTCCATAGCCCGGGTTTCCTTGCCGCCATCCGCGCGGCGTTCCCCCCCGAAACCCTGCTGGTCGGCTGCTCAACCTCGGGGGAAATCACGCGAGACGGAGCCCTGGATGGCGCGGTGACCCTCACCTCGCTCGAGTTTGCGAAGGCGACCCTGCGGGTCGAATGCGCGCCGGTTCCCGAAATGGCCGGCTCGCGCGCCGCCGGCGGGGCCCTCGGCGCGGCGCTGAGGGGCCCGGAGCTGAAATGCGTGATGGTGTTCAGCGACGGCCTCCATGTCAACGGGAGCGATGTCGTCAAGGGTCTCCGGGCGGAGCTCGGAGACGGGATCGTGATCAGCGGCGGCCTCGCCGGGGACGGGACCGCCTTCGCACGCACCGTGGTCCTGGCCGGCGCCGAGGCGCGGGAGAACTCCATCGTCGCTGTCGGATTTTATGGCGCGGGCCTCCTGGCACGAAGCTTCTCCGCCAGCGGATGGCAGCCGTTTGGGAATTTGCTGCAGGTGACGAGGTCCAGCGGGAGCGTGGTCCATGAGTTCGACGGCCGCCGCGCGCTCGACGTCTACTGCAAGTATCTTGGCGACAAAGCCGGCCAGCTCCCTGCCGCCGGCCTGCTGCATCCGGTCGCCTTGCAGGTCTCCGATAAGGGGGGCGGGCTTATCCGGACGCTGCTGGCCGTGGACCGGGACCAGGGAACCCTCACCTTTGCCGGAGATGTGCCCGAGGGCGGGAGCGTCCGGCTCATGCAGGCGACCTTCGCCCAACTCATCGAAGGGGCCGGGCGCGCGGGATGCCAGACCTCCGAGGCCAACGCGCCAGCCCCGGAGTTCGGGCTGCTCATCAGCTGCGTGGGCCGCAAGCTCGTCCTCGGCTCACAGACCGAGCTGGAAATCGAGGCGGTTGCCGAGCAGCTCCCGACCTGCCCCCACCTGACCGGGTTTTACTCCTACGGCGAAATCGGGTTTTACGAGGGCAGCGGCTCTTGCGAGCTCCACAACCAGACGATGACCGTGACCACCCTTGCGGAGTGCCCCTGACCGGCGAACCCCAACCCCTGCGCAACGACCGACCCCATGCATGTCCTGCTCCGATTGCAGCTGAAAAAGTGCTTGAAGGTTTCCGTCCCCAACCTCGCTGAGGGGGGCGCAGAAACCCTTCTCCAGGCCCTGAGGGCATCCCCGGCAGAGGTTTTGCGGAAGCTGTTTCAGGACATCAACCATTCCTATGAGCAGTCCGACCTGCAGCACGCCCGGCAGAGCCAGGCCTTCCAGCTCAGCGTCGAGGAGGGCCGCTCGCTCAACGAGCGCCTCCAGGCCGCCAACCAGAACATGGCACGGACCCTCGATGAGCTGACCCAGATCGTCAGGCTCCTCCAGCAGGAGGTCCTCGTGGCCGGCGGCGAAAACCCGCTCCCGTCCGGAGATGTCGACCTCGTGCGCGCCGTGCGCGACCTGGTCGAAAAGCAGATCGCTCAAGCCAAAAGCCATGACCTCTCGCGCAGGGCACTGCTCAACCTCCTGAAAGACAATGAGGCCGCGCGCCTGGCGGCCCATGCCGCCAACCGCGCCAAGAGCGAGTTTCTGGCCAACATGAGCCATGAGATCCGGACCCCAATGAACGGCGTGATCGGGATGACGAGCCTCCTCCTCGGCACCGCGCTGAACGAGCACCAGCGGCGCTTTGCCGAAACGGCCTTGAGCAGCGCCGAGTCCCTGCTCGCCCTGCTCAACGACATCCTTGACTTCTCAAAGGTGGAGGCCGGCAAGCTCACGCTCGAGCAGAGCGATTTCAGCCTCCGCCGCCTGCTCGACGAGGCCCTCGCGCCGCTGGCGATGCGGGCGCAGGAAAAGCGGGTCGAGTTCATCTGCGCCGCAGCCCCTGACGTCCCGGACCGCCTGCGCGGCGACCCCCTCCGCCTGCGGCAGATCCTGGTCAACCTCGTCGGCAACGCCGTGAAGTTCACCGAGCGCGGAGAGATCGCCGTGCGCGTGGAGCTCGAGCCGGCGGACCCGGCCGCGCCGGACGCCGTCCGCCTGCGCTTTTCGGTGCAGGACACCGGGATCGGCGTGCCGGCCGACAAGCTGCCCCTGCTGTTTGAGAAGTTCAGCCAGGTGGATGCCTCGAGCACGCGCCGCTTCGGCGGCACGGGACTGGGCCTGGCCATCGCCAAGCAGCTGACCGGGCTGATGGGCGGGGAGATTGGAGTCGAATCGCATGGGGGGCGCGGGACCACGTTCTGGTTCACCCTCAACGTGGAGCGGGCGGCCGGGGAAGAGTCGCCCGTCAGCAGGACGGCGGCGCTGCCCGACATCCAAGGCTCGCACATCCTTGTCGTGGACGACAACGGGACGAACCGGCAGGTGCTCACGACGCAGCTTCGGGCCTGGAGCTTCTGCGTGCAGGAGGCGGAGGACGGCCCCTCGGCCCTTGCGGCGCTGCGCGCCGCGCGCGAGCAGGGCATCCTGTTCCATGCGGCGGTCCTCGACATGCAGATGCCCGGGATGGATGGGGTGGCTCTGGCGCAGGTGATCCGGCATGAGCCGGCCTATGCGGCGATGCGCCTGATCCTGCTGACCTCGATGGGGCACACCGGCGAACCCGGCCGCTTCAGGCAGGCCGGGTTCTCCGCCTGGCTGTCCAAGCCGGTGAGCTCCTCGGTGCTTTTTGACGCCTTGCACGGGGCGCTGATGGAGCACCAGGCACAGCCGGCACCGGACCTCCCCGCGCCTGAGGAGGATCTTCCTGTCTCTGCCGACGCCCCGCGGATCCTCCTCGTGGAAGATGGCGCGGTGAACCGGTTCGTGGTCGAGGTCTTTCTTAAGAAGCTGGGCATCCGCCCGGTTGCGGCCGAACATGGCGCCGCCGCGCTCAGCGAGCTTCAGCGCGAGCCGTTCGACCTTGTTCTGATGGATGTCCAGATGCCGGTGATGGACGGCCTGGAGGCGACGCGTCAAATCCGCGACCCCCAATCCGCCGTGCGCAACCGCGACATCCCGATCATCGCCATGACCGCCCATGCCATGCAGGGCGATGAGGACATGTGCCTGAAGGCGGGGATGAACGACTACATCTCAAAGCCGATTTCCCTGAAGACCCTCGAGCAAAAATTGCAGAAGTGGCTGGGCAAAACCTAAAAGCTGACCGTCTTCCCTGCGGGGATAGCAATTTTTTAGTGATCGGAATGATTGGAGTTCATCAGGTCTGTCACCTATCGGCTTGACTCTTCCTGCCCTCCAGCTTAGGCAACACGGGAGTTTTGGTAATCACTGTCCATAAAAACAAACCGTTGCTTGTAAGCATCCTCATTTTTTCGAATGCAAATCCATTGGCACGAAGGTCTCTTTTTACTTCCTCATCACCTCCAGCGCTTTCAGAGCCATCTCCACGGGGGGCTGGCTCTGGAGCGGCGGCTGGCACGGTCGTTCCCATACGGGGTCATTGAGGCGCGCCTCTCCTCCGAGGATCTCCGGGTTGGAAAAGTTCGTTTTGACTCCCTGCACGCCATCCTCCCCAGCGGCACTGAGGTGCGTTATCCTGAGGAGGCCGAGCTGCCCGTTTTGGACATCAAAGCCGCCTTGGAAGAATTCGACCACCTCACCGTCTGCCTCGCCGTCCCCCTCTGGACAAAAGACCGGGCCAATTGCGTGACGGAGGAGGAAGATCGCCTCCTTGGTCAAAAAGTCCTCTACAGGGTTGTCGAATCCGAGTGGGCCGATGAAAACACGGGAGGAAACCGGAGGCCTATTCTTGAGCGGCGGATCAACGCACGGCTTCTCGTCGATGATTCCGTCCCCAACGACATGGAAGTCATCCCCCTTCTGCGCCTCACGCGCGGCTCTGGCGAAGAGGTAGGACTTCCGAGGCAGGACACCGAATTCAGCGGCCCCTGCCTGGTCTTGAGCGGCTCCTCCTCGCTGAGGGACATTGTGCGGGACCTGAGCTCGCAGGTCCTGGCCTGCCGGGAGGAGCTTCTCCTGCAGATCAATCGCGGCGCTTTCAGCCTGGAAAATGTCCGGGGCGTTCAGTTCGAGCAACTCATGCTCCTGCAAGCCCTGAATCGGGCCGCCGCGCGCTTTGAGACGCTGCTCGTGATCCCGTCTGTTCCCCCGATCCAAGTCTACCGGGACATGAGGGACCTGCTCGGCGACCTGAGCGCGCTGCACCCCAACCGTGACCTCTTTGACGCTCCCGCCTACGACCACGACAACCCTTACCCCTGCTTTCGGGATATTGCCGACCGCATCCGCCTCTTCCTCCGCGGCAGCGTGACCCAAAGTTTCCTCAAGGTCAATTTCACCCCGCAGGGCGACCACCTCCAGGCCGACCTGACCGACGAGCACCTCACCCGCCCAACCGATTACTTCCTTGGCATCCGAACCAAGGAGGACCCGGTCAAGCTCGCCCGCTTCGTCGAAAACGAGGACCAATTCAAACTGATGCCTGCCAGCCTGGTGGAGCGCGCCGTGCGCGGCGTTGTTCTCAAGGAGGAACGCCTGCCGCCCCTCGATCTGCCAACCCAAAACGGATTGCATTACTTTCACCTTGTCCGCGACAAATCCCCCGAGGTCTGGTCCATGCTCGTTCGCGAGAAGTCGGCCATCGTCCGCTGGACCGGCAACTCCGAGGCCGATTACCAGGTCACCCTCTACATGCCCGTGCCTCCGGCCTCATGACGCTGCTCGACGCCTGCGAACCGCTATTCCAGAAAATTTGTGCCCTGAACAGGTCCAGCAAGACCAAAGGGCCGGCGCAGGATTTCCCTTCGCTCCGCAAGGAGGTCACGGCGCTCATCTCCGGGCTGCGCAGCAACCTGATCTCCGAGCCCTCGCTCGCAGGACAATGGCAGAAGCTCGAAATGCCGGTCCTGTTTTTTGTCGACTCCATGATCTCGGAGAGCCACCTCCCCTCATCGGCCGAGTGGAATAAAAATCGGCTCGCTTACGATTTCAAGGAACTGGCCGGGGACCAAAAGTTTTTCGACTTCCTCGACAAGGACCTTGCCGATCCGGACTCCGACGCGACCGCCAGGTTGGGGTTTTACTTCACCTGCATCGGGTTGGGGTTTGCCGGATTTTACTCCCAGCGTCCCGAGCAGCTCCGGCCCCGGATGGTGGAGATGCTTCGCCGGGTCGACCCATCCGTCCGCACGGAGTCCCACATGAAGATCTCCCCGGAGGCATATGAAAACGTGGATACGAGGGACCTGATCGAACCCCCTCCGCTGCCTACCGGGGTTCTCGTCGGATTTTTTCTTGCGCTCTGTCTGGTCTTCATCGCCGTGAGCTTCCATCTCTACCAGGACGCCACCCTTGAGCTCAGACAGGCATTGTCCGATATCCTCTCCCATACCTTGGACCAGATCAAATCCCACATCAGGCTCGTGCTTTGAAAGAACTCACCTACCTCTTTTCGCGCATCGCCGCTCTCTCGGCCTGGATCAAGGTTCTCATCTACCTCCTCCTCTCGGGCCTGGCGATTGCCATCGCAGGGTATTTTGGCCTCTGGGCCGCCGGGGCTGCGGGCGCAGTCTGCCTGGTTATCGGGCTCCTGCTCCTGACGTTTTCCGTGCTTGCCGACTGGGCTCGCCGCCATCGCGAGGCTGAGCTGCGCGGGGAGCTGGACCGGAATGCGGGTCCCGGTGCCCATTCATCCGGCTCGCTCATCGATCCCCTTCGAACCGCATTTGCCGAGGGGCTTTCCAAATTCCGGGCCTTCAACAAAAGCGTTTACGACATCCCTTGGTTTGCCCTCATTGGCGATACCGGATCGGGGAAATCCCAGGCGATCCTCCGGTCCGAGATCGACTTCCCTCAAGGCCTGCACGAGCCCAGCCAAGGCAAAGCTCCGACCCAGGCATTGGATTGGTGGTTTACCAACTTTGCCGTGGTCCTTGATACCGCAGGCGGACTTGTCTTTTCTCCCACCCAAACCCCCTCGACCCCCGCTTGGTATGAGTTTGGCGAACTCCTCCGCAAACACCGCCGAAAGTGCCCGCTCAATGGCCTTGTCATCGCCATCTCCGCCGAGAGCCTCCTCAAGGATTCCCGCAAGCAGGCCGAGATCAAGTCCGGCGTCCTGGCCCGCCACCTCGATTCTCTGCGCAGGGTCCTCTCAGTTCGATTTCCCGTCTTCGTGCTGGTCACACAATGCGACCGCCTCCCGGGGTTCTCCCCGTTTTTTGCCGATGCTCAGACGGATGCGATGCGGCAGCAGATGGTCGGATGGTCGAACCCGGCTCCCCTCGAAGCTCCGTTTCGCCCGGAGCTCGTGCAGGAGTATTTTCATGTGCTCTCCCAGCGCCTGAGGCGTCGTCGGCTCGGCGTTCTTCTCGACCCCGCTCCTGCGCCCGGCGGCCGCCGCATCGACGAGGTGGACACGCTCTTCGCCTTTCCCGACGGGGTTTCCGAGATCCTGCCCAACCTCATGATCTACGCGGAGAATATGTTTGTCGCCGGCGAGTGGTCGATGAGCCCGTTGCCACTCCGCGGCATCTATTTGACCTCGGCCCAGCCAGGGCCCCGCGAAACTCCTGCCGCAGACCGTTCAGCCCCCTCCGCACAGGCAGCCGAACCCGCGCCAGCACCGCTCTTTCTGAGAGACGTCTTCCTCGACAAAATCTTCCGTGAGGACGCCTTGGTCACGCGTCGGGGAACGGGCAGCCGGGAGGGTTTTTTGCGCAAGGTGCTCTTCTTCCTCGCCGGATCAGCGCTCCTGGTTTGTCTTTTCCTCCTTGCCCTGCGCGCGCATGGCAGCCTCCTTGGCGAGCAGGACACCCAGATCTCCCTCTGGAACCGCGCCGCCCGTGCTTGGAAACCTGCCGGAGAAATGCCCATCGTCTCCAAGGAAGGCGACCGCCAGTTCCGCTATGATGGCAACAAGCCTGTCGGTTCCGGCGCGCTGGGAAAAAACCTCACGGTTTTTGAAGACACCACCATTCTGGAGTTTCATCGAAAGCTCGCCCGGGCTGCTGCCAACAGGCTGCCAATTCCCGTGATTTTCACCCCCTATGTCTGGCTCGGAACCAACCCCGACCGCGCGAGAGCAGCCGCCCAGCGGGTCCTCTTCGAGGCCACCGTGGTGAAGCCCCTTCTCGGCGCAGCGCGCGCCAAGATGTCCGAGCCCTCCACGGATCCGAAATCCGTCGTCCCCACGGACGAGTTTGACTCCGCCTCCGTGCTCACCGCCGAGGCAAAAGCCCTGGCGGAACTCGTGCGCGTGGAAGCCGCCATCTACGGCCGCTCGACCGGGAAGTTTTCCAAATTTCCGGGATCGACATTCCTCTCGCCGCTCCTCGAATACACGACCGGCAAGCCGGCGGACGCGCGCCTCATTGAGATCATGAACTGGACCTACGACCGGAACCCCGCCGGCGTCGACCGCTGGGCCCCCGACTGGATGGGCGGCGGAGTTACCCTGCAGTCCAACCCGGCGATTCTCGTGGGCACAGACCGCCTGATTGCCTATGCCCAGAAGCGGATTGCCAGTCTGCAGCAGAACCTGGCCTCCCTGCAAATCCTTGCCGACGTCGTCGCGAACTATACCGCAGCAGAAAATGCACTAGGCAAGGCGGCCAGCGTCAAGGATGACGCGAAGTGGAGCGATGGGGCCGTCGCCAATGCCTATGAGGCCCTGGAGGCTGCTAAAATTCAGCTTGAGGAAAACCTGACTTCCACCACGACGCTCGGGCTCTTCGAAGACGGCCCGCATACGCTTTCTTCCGCCTTGGGGAGGCTGGCCAGCGAGAGCGACTCCCACCTCGGCCAGGTCGATGTTATCATCAATATCATCAACGAAGTCCTGCCTCTCGTCCCGGAAAAAAATGAGAGCACGGCCATCCGGCCGCCCTCGCAATGGGATGAGGAGCACTCGGCGTTGCTGATCGCCATCCGCGACCGCCTCACCGGCCTCTCCGGGGCCATCACAAAAAACATCCGCGAAAAGGTGAGCGCCGACCTGATCAAAAGCTATCAGGATCTTGACGCGGCGGTACTCGCTCCCTACCAGGGCACCCCCGGATATCTTTGGAGGTGGAAATCCTACGGCCTCTGCGCGGCGGGCTATCCTGAGTATCATTTCCAGCAGGGAATGTATCTCGTGGACCAGCGTTGGATCCAGTTGGCCACCCTCCAGGAGGCCATCGGCAAACTGCAGGCCACCATCGACCTCTACACCGGCAGCCAGGCCAATCCCTTTCTCACCATCTGCAACTATTTTTTGAAGCGGATCCAGACGACCCAGACCGCCCTCTTCGTGACCAACTACGGACTGCAGGCCCGGGAGGCCCTGATCCGCGTGGCCCGCTTTCCCCTGGTCTGGCCGCCTGGCCCTGAAAATGAGGCCCTGAGCGTCGAACAGCTCCAGGGGGCCGCCGCCCTGCTCAATGCCATCGCGCTCGACCTTCAGGCCAAGACCTTCCTGGATATTCCGGCGGAAATCAGCCAGCCGCTCTCTGCATTCTACCAGCGCATCTCCCCGCTCTACTCGATCCTCTCCGCCCTGATCGATCCCGACGGATCCATCTCGGAAGTGACCCTGACCCTCTACAACGGGCAGGCCCAGCGCCAGCTCTCCGGCCCGAACTTCCTTCCCCTGCCCGCCGCAACCCCGACGCCAACCCCTCCGCCCCGCTCGCTCATGAGCAAGATGATGTTCGGTCTGGGATCCAAGCCGGATCCCACCCCCGAGACGGCCCCGTCCCTCGACATCTCCGCGTGGAATGCGGTCGGCCTGGACGGTCCCGGCCAGGGCGTCTACCCCCTTTCCTCCCAGTCGGACGTGCCCTTGGGAACCTTTCAGCTTCAGCAGCCGTTCAGCTTCCGGGTCTACCACTCGCTCATGGCCGATGATGGCTCCGAGCAGATCAACGGGGGGGCAAACTGGTCTGCTCTCCGGCTCATCGCCCGGTTCGGATCCAAACCCCTCGGCGTCGGCCAAGACTGGCAGGTCTCCCTCAAACCCAACGAGCCGTCCGGCGTATGGATCCGCTTCGCGTTCGAACGCCCGCTCCCGATCACCCCATGGCCGACGATCGACACGCTCGGCCTGCGCCAGCTCCCTGGCCAGCCCGTTGCTGCCCCCGCCGCATCGCCGCCGCCGGCTGCCGCACAGCCCTGATCCTGCGAATTCAAGAGTCTTATGGAAAACATGGAAAACGATGCACTCTCCCAAAGGCCTCCCTTTTTTATGACCGAGGAAGCCTACAATGCGGCGCTCAAGGCTCTCCTGGATAAGCGAGCCTCCGTGCCTTGCTCGCGATGTGGATTTAACCAGTTCGAGCTGCAGCCCGCCTACACGGCCTTGCCGCTGATGCCCGATTGCCAGGCCCCGAGCAGCTACGGACCCGCCATCCCATGCGCCGTTGTGGCCTGCAAAAATTGCGGAAACCTCAGCTTCCATTCCGCAGCGCATCTGGGGCTGCTTCGTCCGGCCGAACCGATTCCGCCCGCGCCTGGCCTGGCCTAGCCTCCCCCTTCAGGGGGCAACCGTCACCATGGGCTGGCTCGGAGCGATCTGAGCTCCGGCGGGCATGTTCGCATTCGAGGAGTTGTTATGCCCGATCAGCGAGCCAAGATAAACCGCCATCTGGCCCTCGATTTTAACGGACATGCTCCCCAGTTTGAATTTGCAGGGGCCTTTGATCATGTTGGAAATCACGCCCCCGGCGGCTCCGGGCTCGTCGCCGGAAGACATGAGGATTTCGGTTTGAACCGTCGCCGCCGGAAACCCAACCATTTTCACGGTTTTGGACAGGGTGGCGGGGTTCGATTGCTGGAGCATGGCCAGGTTCGGATAAGGAATCGGGACCGGCCCTGCTGGGGTGGGAGTCTTGCAGACATCGGGCACTGCGAGGCATTGCCCGGCGGGGCTGTTGGTGGATGCGGGAAACATGCTAGTTCAGATTGATGGATTTTCCGCGGAGCTTGATGTCGCCGCGACTAGTGTGCCGGATGCGCCCGGCTTCCACCGTTGCATCCCCCTCGACCTTCTGTTCGAACGAGCCGGCCTCACCACGAAAATTCGCGCGGATCTTCTGAATCAGATTGTCACAGCGCTGCCACAGCCAACGCGCGGTGATCTCAACGTCCCGTGCTGCCAGGTGGATTCTGCTGGATGTCAGGGTGAGCGGCCCAGTGCATCGCAGCCGGATTTCGCCTTGCGGAGCGGCAATTTCCAGTGAGCCAGGGAGAACGATCCTCTGGAGCCCATCGGCCTTGAGGATGCCGATGACGAAGTGATGCTTCGCTCGCGAGATCAAAAGGACCAAGTCCCCAGGCTGCGGGCAGTAAAAGGCGCCTGTGGCAAGATCGGCCCAAACGTAGGCATCCGGGCATTCCAAATAAACGCGGCCGGGCTCGCATTCGAGCACGGTTGCAGGGCCCAGATATTCCGTGGTGGCCTGTGGCGCGGCGGGCTTTAGTTCTCGGGTATTTTCCATGTTTCGGCAATTCGGAGCTCTTTGTCGGTCGTTCGCAAACCTTCGGTTTGAGCGTTGGTGAAGTCGGTATCCTTTGCAAGCACCCCGTGGAAGTTTGCATGGCTCAGGTCGGCCCCTCGAAGGAGGCAGGCGCTCAGGTCGCTGCGGGAGAGGTCGGCCCAGACAAGACTGGCGCGCTCGAAATGCGCTTCCACCCCCTCAGAGTCCGTCCAGACGCTCTCGTCAGCCGAGATTTCGCGAAACGACGCGCCAGGGAATCGCGCGCCGACAAAGATGGCCCCCTTCAACTGGCACCCGTCAAACTCCGCGCCTTGGAGGTTGGCCCCTGCAAAAATGGCAAAGGACGCCTGGGCCGAAAGGAATCGGGCCGAGGACAGATCGGCCTGTGAGAAGTTGGCATTTGCCAGGGCCACGCCGGAGAAGTCCGCCTCTTTGAGCGTGGCTCCGGCAAAGGAGCACTCGGCAAAGGAGCAGGACCGCAAGTCGCGCCCGGTGAGGTCGATGCCCTCCAGGGTGCAGGTGGTGAAGACCGTTTCGTCCAGCCGGGCTTCGACGAGCGCATCCCCGCCAAACGTCACAAAGGCCAAGCGGGCGCGGGAAAGATCGGCCCCGTTGAGCATCGAACCCTCAAAGTCCCCCGAGGTGGACCGGCACCCCGCCAGCGAGGCTTGGGCGAGATTGCAGCGATCAAAGCGGCAGCTGTCCAAGGTGGCACCGGAAAGGTTGACCCCGCTGAGGTCACAATCCACGAAGGCCGTGGCCGTGAGATCACACTCCGAGAGGTTTGCCGACGCGAACTGGCATCCCTCGAAGTGGCTTCCGGCGAGGCATCGGCCGGACCAATCGACCCCCGAGAAATCAGTCCCGCGAAACCGCATGTTCGGCAGGCGTGAAAGCGCCGCGAGAAAGCCCGCGTCGAGGACTGCCTCTTCCAGACCGCACCCCTCGAAGGTCGTCAGATCCAGCTTGCAGCCCTCAAGGTTGGCGGAGGAGAGATCGCAAAACTCAAAAGCCGCAGAAGTCAAGTTCCCGGACGCGAGGGTCGTGCTGGAAAAATTGCTAAACGCGCAGCGCGCTCGGTCCCACCGGGATCCGCCCAGTGAGCAGCGATCAAGGGCGCTCTTCATCACCTCGGCCCCGGACCAATTCGCCCCTTGAAGTTGGCATTCAGGAAATCTCGACTCCAGGAACTTGCAGCCGGAGAAATCGATCCCCTCCATCTGGCACCGGTCGAACGAACAGTGGGGAGTGGAGCGGGCCCACCGGGTGCCGGGATCGAAGCGGCAGGATGTGCAATGGCAACCGGTCCAAACCGCCTCGGAGAAGTCAAAGGCCCCCATGGCGCAGGAATCGAAAATCACGCCCTCGAGCAAGCCCCCTGCAACGACACCGTTGGTCAAGTCAGCCTGAAGCAACAGCATACCTTCGGCAGAGACTTCGCTCCAGCGGATGCCAGGGAATTTGGAGTTGACCGATCGGAGTTGCTGGAGATCAGAGCGCTCAAAAACAATCCGAGGGCCCGTGCAGGCGTTCATGGCGGTTTTCGTGCAGATGCACTCGGAAAAAACGGCCTCCTCCAGGTCGCACCCGTGGAAGACGGCATGCTCAAGCTGGGAGGCCTCGAAACGGGTCTGCGCAAACAATACGCCCTGAGCGCGCGCGATGCTCAGATTGCACTCTTTGATGAGCAGACTTTTGGCGGAACCGGCGTTCCAATCGGACTCCGAGAGATCGCAGCGCTCGAGCTTGGAACCATCCAGCGTGCTTCCCTCGAAACCCGTCCCAACCATTCGGCATTCGATAAAGTGCGCCCTCTCCAGCTTGCACTCCTGGAACGCCGCCCCGGAAAAGTCCACCGACAGGAAAACCTGCCCGGCCAGGTCGAGCTTCTCAAGGAGGCAGCCATCAAACGTGCGGGTGCTATCCAAAATCTTTTGGACCTCTTCCAAAGTCGTCAGGCGGGAAAGGCCGGGGTGCGGGGTGCTCATGGTGCGGTCTCCGGGTCGAACCGCGTGCGGGCAAGGAAGGCACCCGTCCAGCTCACGTGGGAGGTCTTCGTTTCCCAGAAGCTCGCGGAAAAAAGGTTCGCATGATCGAAAACGACCTGCTGGCAGTCCGATCGGTCAAATGTGGCCTTCATCGCATTTGCATGGGTAAAGGAAGCCGCCTGAAAATTGGAGTCGTCGCAGGTTGCCTTTCGCAGGTCGGCCCTTTCGAAGTTGGCACCGGACGCGGCCACATCGACGAATCGGGCATTCTGCAAGTCGGCCTTCGTGAAGTGCGCCCCCTCCAGCTTGCAGTTCTCGAAGATCGCCCCGGCACCGAGGGCCCCAACAAAGATTGCCCCGGTGAGGTCGGTCTCGGCATCGGTGCGGAGACCGTCGATCTTGGCTTCCGAGAAATTGGCACCAGGGGCGCGGCTGCCGCGCAGGTCGGCCCCGGAGAGCATCGCTTCCTGCAGGCAAGCCTGCGTCAGGTCGCAGTCGGGAAACTCTGCCTCTACGAGCAGCGCCGAGGAGAGGTTGCTGCCTGCCATTTTGCACCCGAGGAAACGGGCATTCGGCGCAAGGAAGTTCGCCCAGTCGATTGCCTCAAGGTCGAGGCCGGAAAATGTTGCTCCGCCGCACATCGCCCCCGCCCACCGGATGCTCTTGACGTCGCTCGCCGCGAATTTTGCCCCGCTCAGGTTCGCGCCGGAAAAATCCGTGCCCGACAGGAGGCAGCCAGCAAAGTCGGCCCCAGATAAATTCGATTTCTCGAACCGCGTCTGCGAAAGGTCCGCCCCGGAAAAAATCGCTCCCGCCAGGTCGATGCGGGAGAGGTCGGCCCCTGCAACCGGCGCATCGCGAAAATCCATGCCGGACACGCTGCCGCCGCGGAGGGCCTCAGCATCAATTTTCCCGTCGGAAGCAAAATCCCTCCACGTCGGGGTGCCGGGAATCGAGGCCTCGATCTCTGCAAACTTTTTTTCGAGCTCGGCCTTGCGTGCGGCCGTTGCGGCGAGGGCGTCCCCGACGGGGTTCTCTGCCGGCTCCCCGCGCTCGGCTTGGGCCCTCAGTTGCTCGGCCTCAGCGATCTTCCGGGCGGCTTCGTCGTTGGCCTGCAGGCGGGCCAGCACTTCATCCAAGTCCCGTTCCGCCGCTTGAAATTCGGCGCTTGGCTCGGGAGAAGGTGGTTTCACCGAGGAGGTCAGCTCATGGATCGACTGAAACAACTCGTCCACAGGATCGGCGGATGCCTGCGCTGGGACCGCCGGCGGTGGGGCGGCAGGCAGGCCCCTGGAAGCTAGGGCAACCGCGGCGGCGGCCTCGAACCCGCAGAGGTCCCGCTCCGCCGCGTCTCCAGCTCCCCCTTCTGCACCAAGGGGCTCCAGGCGCACCCAAAGCGACTGGATTTCCGGAAACTTGACGCTGGAAACAGGAACCTGCCCGCGCCAGCTCAGGATCAATTTGCTTTTGGAAGGGTCGGCCCAAACGGTTTCCAGGTTCATGGCCACTTCCTCAGAGTGCAGTTCCCCCGCAGGAGCCCCCGGGACTTTTGGCGCAGACTTCCGGATGAAACAGCGCGGCAGGAGGCCCGGCAGCGCGGAGCGGAGGACAGGGAGCTCCGGATGCATTCCCTGGAAGGTTAGCTCCTCATTCCCCTTCCAGAAACCGGGGAGGCGCTGGTCCGGAAGTGCCACATGAAAATAGGCCGCGTTAAATCCCTCCGGCCACCAGGGCCACCGCGTCTTCGCATAATCCCCGTCGAAGCGCCCCATCAGTTCCCTCCGAATCTGCCAGTCGGCAGGGATCGGACCCGTGCCGGCTGGGGCAGCCTCATCCTGCGGGTTCAGCACCCGACGCCCGGGGCTCTCGATTTGGTGCATCGCCAGCCCATCGCGGCCGGTGCCCATCGGATTCCATGGCCAAGCCTTTCCGCCGAAGCTTCGGGCGTAGCTCAGGGGAACGGGGGTGGCCGGCCCCGGCAAACCAGCTTCAGAACTTAGAAAGCCGACCTTCCACTCTCTCGGTCCAAAGAGAGTGAGATCTTTCTTGATCGGGCCGGCTTGAAATCCGGCCTCAAAGCTTGAGACTTGACTGTCTGCAGGCGGGAACGCGGTTCCGACGACAAGGATTTCTCCCCGCTCTTTGCATGGCCCGAAGTCCGACGGGTAATAAATTCCGAGGTCATCGCCCGCCGGGTTTGGCTTGTCACCGCATGGGCCCTCGGGCTCCTCTTCAACAGGGGCCGCTACCCCTCCGTCCACCAGGCGAAAGGTTCCCTTCACGCAGAGGTGCCACGCCAGGCCCGCCACCCCGCAGGTGCCGGGCTGCACGACCCAGCACAGGCTGGTGCAACTCGGGCTTTGGTTCAGAACACGCATGCTTTTAGCTTCGATCGTTGATCATCCAACTCGAATGCCGGACCTTGGTGTTCACCTTGGGCTTCATATGAACTTCCGGAATCCGGTAATTCCTTACTTAGAGGAGACGCTGAGGGCGTTGAGAATGGCCGTTCTTGCGACCATGCCAGTCTTTACCTGGGCCAACTGCGCCGTCAGGTCAGCTTGAGCTTTGGTTAGGGCTGCTAGGGCGTTGGCAACGTTTGGTGGCACGCCGACGCCGGGATTCCCCAACACAAGCATGTTGTTGATTTTCGTCTGTGCCGCCGTGATTTCAACAGCTTTGTTGCCGCCTGATAGCAACTCGACAGGCCCTGCGGTGGCCCCCAAACTGACACCGGAGGCACCGACGAGTGATGCCGTTGCAGTCGCGGAAGTCAAACTCAGTGCATTTGCAATAGTAAATGTGACAGCATCCGCAGTCAATGTAAACGGCCCGCCAGGCACATCCTGGGTGATGGACTTGCTTGCCTTTTGCACGACTGCGGCGGCCACGACCGTCGAGGTCTGGGCGAATACGTTGTAGGCGTTGATATAATCATTTCTCAACGCATAGATGGTATCACGGTTGGCACCCTCTATTGCCTCTTGACCTTTCCAGTCCATTTTCGTTTCTTTGCCAGCGGTGTATTTGTAGAGGTTCGCGTGGTACCACTCAACCTTGTCGCCGTAGCATTCCGCCGTCTCACCGTTCACCGTCTTGTTTACCGATCCCGTACAGTAGTCATACTTATTGCCGAAAATGAAGTCCGTTTTGGCTCCCATCTCGCACGTCATGTATGCGGGCATATTGGGGAAGGGCGATTTTCTCAAGCTGAGCACGGGTTGCGCTATCATCGACCCCGGATAGAGGAAGCTCGTAGTGGCCATGAGCGATTTGTAACCCAGCGTTGTCGGAAAAATCATGTGCGCCAAAGCCATGGTAACAAATGGTGCTGTTACAGCGGCGGTGCCATAGGCCATTCCGGCTTCCGGGTCGTTCGCAGCGACGGCCCCCACATAAGCCCCCGCAGCGACGCCTCCCAGCACTATCGGCAACAGCGCCGCCGGGGAAACGTAAACGCTGGTCGAAAGACCGAAGACGCCGGAGCCCTTCCATCCATAGGTCATGTCGGTGTTGGCTCCCTTGATGCTCTTAAAATTGAAGCCCCATTTGTAGGCCTCGACTTTTGGGCTTGATCCGCCCCCGCTGAATGGGTTGAAACCGCTTTGATTTTCGGACATGGCAGAGTCTTTGGATTTGAGTTATGGAAAGCTCGGTTGGGTCGGGATGTTTTTGTAGGCAGCTTCGTCAGCTGCGCCCACAACCCGCATCGTGTTTTTGTAAGGAGAGTACAGGACAATAGACTGGCAACCGGTCTCCGGTGCGAAACAAATCACGTTGCCTCCGTCATCGTGGATATAGCAGCGCTGGGCGAACTGCGGCAGCGGAAGCGAGGGCATGTTCACGGCATTGTAAACGGAGCCGACGACGACGGGGCGGTCGGGGTCGCCCTCTTCGAAGGCCACGAGCACCTCGTTGCCGATCCTGGGCAGAAAGACGCTACCCCAGCCGTTTCCGGCGGAGATGTGGGACACGCGAATCCACCCAGAGCACGAGTCGTCCTCTGCGCTGGACCGGTCCCAGCGGAATTTCACCTTCACGCTGCCCATGGCCGAAACGAAGGGGACTTTCGGGTCATTTCCCGCCGGCCCGGTGACGACCGCCGTCTGGAGGCCTGCGATCCGGGGCTTGGCGGTTCGGAGCGGCGGGCGGAAGACCGTCGCTGCCGGGATCGCAGAGAACCGGCAGTCGATGCCGGGCGCTTCGGAGTCCACCGTGGCGGTGCGGAAGTCGGCGGACCGAACCTCCAGGCTGGCGGAGGTCAACAGATAATCTGCGTCACAGACCCCTGCAGGGGTTCCTTTTAAGGAAATGACATAACCGGCCGAGAGGCCGGCAGACTTTGCCTTACCTTCAAAAACCACCTGACGGCACTGCAGGGCCTGGAGCCGGATTTTTGCCAGGGCGTCCCCCTCCGAGGATAGCTCATACTTGCCCGGAACATCGTAATACTCGCCCAAGCTTGGCGGGTCGCCCACAGTCGCCTTCGCCGTGCAGACGAGCGACATGCGGGGCGCGACGTAGTCGTAGTCATTCAAGACCACGGAGGCAGAGGCCAGGCTGGCCTGCGACTTCCAGTCGTAAACGCGCTCGATGGCCGCCTGGTCGGCGCTTTGTGGGCGGTAGTCGATTTCGTCGTGACCTGGAAACGCCGTGTGCGAGGTCGTGGAGTCCGCAAGGACGAGGGTGTGCTTGCCGTCCGTGTGCTCGAAAAAGTAGGAGATCCCCTCCTCCTCCATCAGGCGGCTGACAAAATCCAGGTGCGACTCGCGGTATTGGACGCAGACCCCCCGGGTCTCATAAGTGGCCGTCAGCCCCATGCGGAAATCCGAGTAGCCTGCGTCGGAGAACACCTTCTTCAAGATCTCCGGAACCGTCATCATCTGAAAGATCCGGCAGTCGGCGCTGAGGTCGAGCAGCTGGAGCCACGGGACGACGACCGCCTCATAGGTCGTGAGGTCGCCCTCGAACCCTGTCTGCCGGAACGTGCTCACGAAGCCGTTCAGGTATCGGGTTCCCCCCTTCGGGAGGAAGACCTTCACCGTCACTTTCTGGCCGAGAATCCCGCGGAAATCCACCGTCCGACGCTCGCTCTGCATCTCCAGGTTCAGGAGAAACGGGCGGCTGATCTCCTCGCTGTAGGCGAAGTTCTGGAGGAGAAGGACATCCTCCCCCAGCGGGGTTTCAACGGCAATGGGCCGGTTTTTTTGGGTTGCGCTCACGATGGATTAGCCGCTTGAGGTCTCATGGTTGAAAGGCAAAGGTAAAGCCCTTGCCATCGGCGGCGACCTGCACGGACGTCACCGGGCTGCCCTCGAACATCCGGCGGAGAATCTCGCCGCTGATCTCAGGCAGGAGGTTTTTATTGAGGATCGCGTCGACCATTCGACCGCCGCTTTCCACCTCGGTGCAGCGATCGGCAACCAGTCCGATGACCGCATCGTCATACGTGAGCGCTACCTCGTGCGTGTCCAGCAGGCGCTTCACGATCCGGTCGAGCTGAAGGCGAATGATCTGCCTCATCACCACGTCGCTGAGCGGGTAGTAGGGGACTACGGTCAGGCGCCCGAGCAGGGCTGCCGGGAAGGCTTTGAGAAGCTGCGGGCGAAGCGCCTTGGCAATCCCCTCGGGATCCGGGGCGAGCTCCGGATCCTTGCACATGCCCAGGATCAAGTCGCTGCCGACATTCGTCGTGAGAAGGATGATCGTGTTTTTGAAATCGATCAAGCGCCCCTCGCCGTCCTCCATCATCCCCTTGTCGAAAACCTGGAAGAAGATCTCATGCACATCCGAGTGCGCCTTCTCGACCTCATCAAGCAGCACGATGCTGTAGGGGCGGCGTCGAACCGCCTCGGTGAGCACGCCGCCTTCCCCGTAGCCCACATACCCCGGAGGAGCTCCCTTCAGCGTGGAGACGGTGTGGGCCTCCTGGAACTCGCTCATGTTGATGGTGATCATGTTGGACTCCCCGCCGTAAAGTGCCTCCGCGAGGGACAGCGCCGTCTCGGTTTTTCCCACGCCGCTTGGCCCGGCAAGCATGAAAACCCCGATCGGCTTGCCCGGGTTCACGAGCCCGGCTCGCGACGACTGCAACCGCTCGGCAATCGCCTCCAGCGCGTGGCGCTGCCCAACCACGCGCTTCTCAATCGAAGGCACCAGGTTGAGGACGGCTCCAATTTCATCTTTGACCATGCGTCCGACGGGGATCCCCGTCCAGTCGGCGACGACGGAGGCCACTGCCTGCTCATCGACCGTTGCGTGGAGAAGCGGTGAGTCGCCCTGGAGTTCGTCCAGTTCCACCTCCAACCGCTGAAGCTCATCCATAACGGGCTGCCGGTCCGGAGCTGGGGCTTCCCCTTCAGCGGCCGGCGCCCGGAGGGTCGTCCGTGCCGCGAGGATGGACGAGACAAGAGCTTTTTCCTTGTCCCAGCGCTGTTCGAGCTCTTCCCGGCGGACGGCCATCTGCTCGAGCGATTCATCAAGGACCTTGAGACGCTTTGCATGGTCCATCCCGATTTCGGTCTCCTCAACCAGGATCGCGCGCTCGGCCTCCAGGTTCTCCCGGCAACGCCGGGCCTCTTCGATTTCCGCAGGAACGCTGTGAAGCCCGACCGCAACCCGGGCGCACGCCGTATCAATCAGGCTCACCGCCTTGTCTGGGAGCTGCCGCGCGGGAATGTAGCGGTGCGAGAGGCGCGCCGCCGCCCGCAGGGCCTCATCGAGAACCTCAACGCGGTGATGTTTTTGGAGGATCGGGACAAGGCTGCGAATCATCACGACCGCCGTCTCCTCCGTCGGTTCATCCACCTTGATCACCTGAAACCGGCGGGTCAGCGCCGGATCTTTTTCAATGTATTTTTTGTACTCCGCCCACGTCGTTGCTGCGATCGTGCGGAACGTGCCGCGCGCCAGCGCCGGCTTGAGAAGGTTCGCCGCATCCCCCTGTCCAGCCGTGCCCCCAGCTCCGATCAGCGTGTGTGCCTCATCGATAAAAAGGATGATCGGGGTCGGCGAGGACTGCACTTCCTCAATGACCTGCTTGAGGCGGTTTTCAAACTCCCCCTTCACCCCGGCCCCTGCCTGCAGGAGGCCGAGATCAAGCGATCGAAGCACCACGTTCTTCATCGCAGGAGGAACATCCCCGGAGGCAATCTTCAGGGCAAACCCCTCGACAACCGCTGTTTTGCCCACGCCCGCCTCGCCGGTCAGGATCGGGTTGTTCTGGCGGCGGCGCATCAGGATGTCGATGATCTGCCGGATCTCATCGTCCCGCCCTAACACGGGATCAATCTCCCCTTTCTCAGCTTTTTCTGTTAGGTTTGTCGAGTATTTCGCCAGCGCCTCCTGCTTCCCAAGCGCCGCCGGGGCAGGAGCACCCTCCGTCGTTGGGGCTGCGGATTCCCCCTCCTCAGGCGAGCCGTCCGTGATGGCATCAAACTCCTCCGTGAGCCGCTCCAGGCGGATTTTCGAGAACTCGCGCGAGATCCCCATGAGGAGAGAGGCGAGCCCGGAGGTTTTGAGGATTCCCACAATCATGTGCCCCGTACGAACCCGGCTGCTGGAAAAGAGCAGGCTCGCATAGACCCAGCCGCGCTCCACCGCCTCCTCCAGGTGGGGAGAGATATCCGAGATCGACGTCGCCCCTCGTGGCAGCCGGTCCAGTGCATGGGTGAGATCCGACGCCAGCGTCGAGGGGTCGAACTCAAATGCCCTCGCGATCCGATGGATGTCGGAGTCGGGGAGCTGGATGACCTGGTTTAGCCAGTGGATCAGTTCAATGTGGGGGTTGCCCCGCAACTTGCAGAAGGAGGCGGCACTCTCCACGGCGCCATAGGCCACCGGCGCAAGTTTTCCAAATAAGATGCTGCGTTTGATTTCGCTCATAGGTTTATTTCTTCGGTTTCTCTTGTTGATTCTGATCGGTCGATGACGAGGTGCTCGGAGTTGTTTACAAAGGGTTCGGATTTCAGCCACGAGGTCCAGCCAAGCTGCGCTCCTCCGCCAAGGACAGTGGCGGGAACCTCCCCGGCAAACAGCAGCAGCTGAAGGTCCCAGCGAAGCTGATTTCCCGTGTAGAGCGCAATCCAGTCCATGAGCCGGCGAAAGGCTTCCTCGGTCGGCAGGAACGACTGGAACCGCTCCAATGTCAGCGGGCCCAAGCGGACGCGGAACCGGTTCTCCACATCCCAAACCCGGAACCCAAGGATCGTGCTGACCCCCAGCTGCGCGCCCTCTTCCGGGCCTCCGAGCCGGCAACGGTTGCGGCCCGGCAGCGTCATCCAGCACCCCACCAGAGACACAACCTCCGCTGCCACCTGAAAAAAGTCCGCCAGCACCGCCTCAAGCCCAACCGCATTTCTTGTCCGGGACGCCAGGGCGCCCGCATAGTGGAGCTTCGCGTTGTCCGGGATTGTATCCCGATGCCTCACCGAGGGGATCCCCAGTCCGGCCGCGCTTCCCACGTAAGTGGAAAATCGCGACTTGTCCGGGCGATCATAGTCCACCGCCATTTGGTTCACCGCCCATGCCCGGTAGAACAGGGAAACCAGGCGGTGATGAAAAACATCGAAGAACGCTCCGAGCGTGGGGTCGCGCATGTTGCGCAGGCGCTCACGCGTGTACTCCGTAAGGTGGATGGGCAGCGGCCCGTTCGGCCCGAGAAGACCGAAGAACCTCACGAAAAGCTTTGCGGGAACCCCGCCCCTCTCCTCCAGTTCCTCCAGGGTCGATGTCGAAAATGCCAGGTCGGGACGCTGCCCGAACCGAATGGCATCTTGCCGGGGGGTCCGGCTCGTGCCAATTTTCGGGAGCCTGCGGAACTCGCTCTCCAGCCCGCGCAAGGCCACAAAAAAGTCGAGGCTGAACGGGTCCTCCTTCAGCCGGTGGAGCATCGCAGATCTCAAAGAAGTGGCTTTCGTCCTGTGCGTGCGGGCCATCGGATGATTTCTCCCCTCTGTTGAGTTTTTATGACGGTTTCGGTGAACGAGTTTAATGTCACGTGCCGCGCGAAAAACTGGTCCAGAACCATTCCCAGCAGGAACGCTCCGGTCCCGGCAAACGCCTCCTCGTCCAGAAGCACAACGACCTCCAACCCCCGTGCAAACGTGATGCGTCCCGGCGAGGGAATCCGGCGCAGCAACGGCGAGGCATCGATGGAGCGAATCCCATCGATCTGCTTCTGCATTGTGCGGTCGTTCGGCGTAACGTAGAGGCGCAGGATCTCGCGCAGCGATTCCGCCCCCCCCTGGTCGGGACTGTCCGTCAGGGAAAAATAGTTTAATGAGAGCTGACTGATAATCCGCCAGGCCGTCTCCCCCATCGCAAAAGACGGGCGCGGCGCGGTCGGCCCCGTGAGGCAATGAGCCGATCGCACCGGGCCGTTGAACTCAACCAGAAACGATGCGGTCCGCTCCCCCTGGCTGGCCCGGATCGCAAGGTGGCGGTTCGTGCAGAGGGCCGTCACGCCGAGCTGCTCGATGGCGCTCGAGTAGGGGGCCGTTTCCGCATCGACCAAATTGAGAAAGACCTCGCTGCCCGAGTAGGTGCTCAGGTTGCCGAAGCGCCGCTCCTTTTCCGTCGGCACTTTCTGCTTTCGGAAAACCGTGAAGTAGGAGCCGGTTGACGTGTTCCCGTCCCGCGCCGAGTAGAAGGGCCGGAACTCCTGCTCCTCCCCCGACTCCCCGTATCCGGTGACGCGGCAGATGTCGAAAACCTCGTAGTCCACGGGGCGGGTCCGATCCACAACCACATGAAGCTCCGTGGACTTGCCATCCACGTTGATCCGGTCGGTCCTCTTTTCAAAAAGATTGATGACCGGCGTGCAGTGAAGGGACAAAAGCGAGGAGTTGACATAGGCGCCAAGCGACTGCCCGCGGCGGCCCAGCGGCACTGCCAGCTCCAAAACCGACCCCTTGCAGCGCGAAAGAATTTTCTGGAGCCCGGAGATGCGGAAAAAAAGAAACCGCTGGGGAAACGCAAAATACTCTGCAAGCAGCCGATACCCCTCGAAGGAGGCTGGGGCGTCCGGAAGAAGGGCTTGGTCCGGATCGTGGCCCACCGGCGTGAGGCTCCCTTTGGGAAGGGGCTCCCATTCACCTCCTGCGCCCCGCCCCAACACCCCGGTTCCCGCAGAGAGCAGGAGCTCCATCACCGAGGACGGAAGGCTGTCCGCCCCCCGGAGAAAAAACGTGAGCGAATCCATCGCAAGCTGCGATAGCACGAACTCTTCGGCTGCCTCCAGCTTGAGGAAAAACACGGCCGGCACGGTTGAGGCCCCCGGAAGGTTCAAGGCTTCCGTGCCCCGGTCAATATAAGAAAACTCGCGGATATCCATCGGCCAGAGATCCACCTGGTGGGCTGTCCGGTACGTGCACGAGGTATCCTCGCTTCGCCCCGTCCACGACCGGATCTGGGTCCCCCTGGCAATCGTGAATCCTGACCCCAAGGCTTTATTTTTGAAGTCAGGTTCGAACTGCACCACCGCCATCGAGGGCGTCGGCGCGAGGTAAGTGGGGTAGACCGTCTCGAGCAAGGACTGGGTGAACCGCGGAAATTCCGCATCTAGCTTTACGTGGATGCGCGAGGTGAGGTAGGCGAACCCCTCCAAGAGGCGCTCGACAAAGGGGTCTGGACAAATCTCTTTCCCCTCCTTGTCCAAGGCAAGGCGCCCGGCAATTTTGGGATACTCGCGGGCAAACTCCCCGGCCATCTCGCGGATGTGCTGGAGTTCGACCTCGTAGTATTGCAGGAGCTTCTCTTCCATGTCCGGCGAATTCCCCCTCCCGGCTCAAAAACCGAGCTCGCCCGTCTCGAGGTCCAACCTGGTTTCAAGAAAGAACTCCTCGGGAACCATGTTGGCCCACATGAGGCCGGTGATTTTGAAAGCGATGATATTCGGGGTGGCATCTTTCTCCGGCGGGACGACCCGCACGACGAGGGTGTGCGGCATGATGCGGGGCTCAAATTGCGTGATGCTTTCCGTAATCTGGTTCTCCAGGTCGCGCGAATTCAGCGTGCTGGAGGATTTTCCGCACATGTCCGGCGTGCCGTAGTTGAGCACTGATTTGCTGACCTCAGGAAACTGAGCAATCGCCTCGGTCAGGAGGTGGGACGGGGAATTCAGGAGCCATCCCAGATCGCGCAGAACACTTTTCCTGTAGTGCGTTAATGTCAGGCTCTGCCGGTAGTGGGTCTCCCGCGTCACCCCCGGGCTGTCGTCAATCAGCCGATCCAGCAAGCAGGGCAGAATCGCTTCGCTGGAAAGAACGTCCCTCATGAAAGAGGCGGCGTTTCAACGGCGGCCGGAACTGGCTTAAAAAGAATTTCCCGGACGTCCAGAAGCGGAACTTCCTCCTCGCCGATCGAGAGCATCCGCTGCCCGATCCCGGCATAGAACCCATGCGGCTTGGCATCCCACTCCGTCCTGCGGGAAAGCCGCAAGGAAGCCTCCTCCCGGCGCTCCGTGCCGGGGTATCGCACCGGAAGAAACCCGTTGGCAAGCCCGCCATTCGTCCACCGCAGGCGCGCGGGAAACCAGACCAGATCGCGAAGATCCTTCGGAGGATCAAACTGGACCGATTCCACCCGGCACATCGGGACCCATCGGTAGCAGCCGTCCATGATGACCTCAAACATCGGCCCGAGGCGCAGATCAGAGTCTGCAAGCCATTCGAACGGCTGGCCGTTGATCGTGCCCGGAATCGCATCAGCCGCTTCGAAGGCTTTCTGTCGCAGCTCTTCCGCAGCCGCAAACTCACCGGCCGACACAAGCCGCCCAGCCTCGACAAGCCATCCCATCCAGTCCTGCGGCTCACCAAAAATGATCGGCGTGCGTCGCCCGCTGAAGATCTCCTCGCGAAGCATCTCGCACTCCAGAAGAGGCGAGAAAATCCGCGAGAAAACCGCGCTGTCAGGTCCAAGTTCCCCAAGAACCTCCAACTGGGTGGCGGCCTTTTCCCAATGTCCAAACAAGCACTCGACTTGGAAAAGTGCGATCCGCTGACTTGGGTCCGATGGCGAGGTGCGCACGGACTCTTTCGCAAGGGCGAGCGCACCGTCAAGATCCCCCGCCTGGATGAGAGTTTCTGGGTTCATTCGAAAAACCTCCGCCGCCGGCTCTAAAGACACCGGCGGCGGAGGCAGGATTTCGTTGTTGATTAGGAGGCCTTGTTGGCCTTGGTGTCCCAGCCGGTCTTCACCGCGCCGCCCAGTGTTCCGTCAGCTTTCTGCTCTTTGTACTGGTGCTCGATTTTTGAAAAACTGATGTTGAATTTATCATCAGGGATTCCGCCATCGTCGATCGGGGCTGTCGTCTCGTATTTCGTCACGATGCAGTCGCTCATCGTGTAGACGCTAAACTCCTGCTGCTCCTTGCCGGCTTTGCGCAGCGTGAAGACGGCGGAAGCAATGTGGCTGCCGTCGTTACAGGCCAACATAAGCTTGGGGCTCGCCTTGGAGTGCTTCGCCTGGAAAGCGAAGTCGTGCACCTGCACTTTTCCAGATCCAGACCCACTTCCCGTGGCCCCGGCTCCCGGCTGGTGGGCTCCCCATTGGTACCACGTAATGTCGATTTCGTTTTTGTGTTTATCATCTTGGCTTTCGCCCTCGATGTCCGTTAGTTTAAGGAAGTTGTCGGATGCCATATATTTGGATTTGGTTTTGTGTTATTGCCCTGGGGGGTACAGGGTTTCTTAGTGAGAAGGAACGTGAGAGCTGCCGGCCTAGCTGCCGCCCTTGGCTGAGGGCAGCTTGGTGACGAGCCGCAGGGAGACGGTCAGGCCTTCCAGTTGGAAATGTGGGCGCAGGAAGAACTTTGAAGAGTAGTAGCCAGGGTTGCCTGGAACTTCCTCGACGACAACCTCGGCGGCCGCAAGAGGATACTGCGCCTTCACAGACTCCGAGGCATTCGGGTCGGAAGAAACAAAGTTGCTGATCCACTGGTTGAGCCACCGCTCCATGTCCCCACGCTCCTTAAAGGATCCGATCTTATCCCGCACGATGCATTTCAAGTAATGGGCAAACCGGCAGGTCGCAAAAAGGTAGGGAAGCCGGGCCGCCAGGTTCGCGTTGGCCGTGGCATCCGCATCGTCATAGACGGCGGGCTTGTTCAGCGACTGCGCCCCGACAAAAACCGCGTAGTCCGTATTTTTCCAGTGCGAAAGCGGCATCAGCCCATTCTTGGCAAGCTCGGCCTCGCGACGGTCGGTGATGGCAATCTCCGTAGGACATTTCATGTCCACCCCGCCATCGTCCGTCGGGAAGGTGTGCACGGGAAGACCCTCGACCATCCCGCCACTTTCCACACCGCGGATCCGGGCGCACCACCCGTTGAGCTTGAAGGCGCGGGTGATGTTTGTGCCCATCGCATAGGCCGAGTTTGACCAAGCGTACTTTTTGTCATCCGCCCCCTCGGTGTCCTCCTCAAAATCAAACTCCTCAACCGGGGAAGTTTTGGATCCGTAGGGAAGCCGGGCAAGAAAACGCGGCATCGTCAGTCCCAGATACTTGGAGTCCTCCGACTCGCGAAGCGACTTCCAGGCCGCATATTCTGGGGTCTGGAAAATCTTCGTGAGGTCGCGCGGGTTGCCGAGCTCACGCCAGCTTTCCATGTTCATCAGTGTCGGTGCCGCAGCCGTGATGAACGGCGCGTGTGCCGCCGCGCAGATCTGCCCCATCCCGGCCAGGATCCCGACGTCGGGCGGCGTATGGTCAAACGCATAGTCGCCGATAATGCAGCCGTAAGGGCTTCCGCCCGGAGATCCGAATTCGTCTTCGTAGAGCTTCTTGAACAGAGGGCTTTGGTCCCACGCGGTCCCCTTGTATTTTTTCAGCGTTTTCCCGAGCTCACCCTTCGAGATGTTCATCACGCGGATTTTCAGCGTTTCGTCGGTCTCGGTGTTGCTGACAAGGTGGTAGAGCCCGCGCCAGGTTCCTTCCAACTGGCGGAACTCCTCGCTGTGCATGACCAGATTGATCTGCTCGGAGAGCTTCTTGTCGATCTCGGCGATGATCGACTCAATTGAGGCAATCACGTCGCCGGGGATCAGCGTCGTTCCGATCAGCGCCTGCTCGGCCAGGGTCTTGACCGCGTTCTGGACCGCTTCGCGGGCTTGGTCGGATTTTGGCTTGAATTCGCGTGTGAGAAGCGAGTCGAGCTCGGAGAGTTCAAAGGCGGCGGCGGGAGCACCCGTCTCTGGTGATGTGGCGGCAAGTGGTTCGGCCATAAAAATAAATTAATTGGCGGCGGGTTGCGAGGGCTGGTCCTCGGCGGCGGGTTGTTCGGGTTTGGCGGTCGAAGCGAGCGACTGCAGGAGGGCCGGGTCGGCGAGGATCTTGCCGAGAAGCTCTTCGGCCCCGCTCTTCCCATCCATATAGGTCAGAAGATTGGAGAGCTGCATGCGGGCGGTGAGCAGCTTGTTCAGCGACTCAACCTTCCGCGCAACAGCTGCCGGCGAAAAATCCTCCAAACTCTCGAACGTCAGGTCCACGCTCAGGTTGCCCTCGCCGGTCAGCGTGTTCGGCACATGAAATGCCACGCGTGGCTTGGTCGCCTTCAGGCGATCATCAAAGTTGTCGATGTCAAATTCCAGAAACTTGCGATCATCAACCACCGGGAGCTCGTCGGCCGGCTTGCCCGAAAGATCCGCCATGACGGCCATGACAAAGGGAAGCTCAACTTTCTTCTCCGCTCCGTAAAGCTCGACATCATACTCGATCTGGACTCGGGGGGCTCGGTTGCGGGCGATGAATTTTTGACTGCTTGAAGATGCCATAATCAGTTAATTGACGGTGCTTAGATATTCCAGGTAGCTCACTGCCGCAAGGGCAATAATGTCACAATTTTTTTACAGTTTCAGTCTTGATGCTTTCTTAAATATTGATCCCGATCAATCTTTTTCCTGAGCGACTCCGGTTGCGGTGCGGACCTGTGCGAGGGAGTCCGGGGCGATTTCAGCCAGGATTTCCAGAAAGCCGGAGTGGACCAATCGGCGGGCGCGTTGGAGCAGAAGAGGGATGGGGCTGGAGGGCTCGTGGTCTGCGTAGTAGACGCAGATCAAGTCGAGGACCCTGACAACATCGCTGCGGGTTTGGATGCCGCTGGTGGAGGGAGCGGCCGGCAGCTCCGCAGCGGCGGGACTGTCATCCAGTTCGGGGGCAGCGGCCTTGACATAGGGGGCCAGCTGTTTTTCCAGGAGCGCGAGCTGGTCGAGCAGCAAAGAAAAGCTTGGGGCTGCGTCGATGACGCCGATCTCTTCAAGAAAGCCGGCCATGTCGTTCACGCCCGTCTTGCCCCGCTTCAGGCCATCCCAAAGCTCGACCAATTTTTCGACGGGTGTGTCACGAAAGGCGGCCGTGACCTCTGGCGCATGGCTTGGAGATCCCGGCTCGCTCTTGGCGGCGTCGGCCTTCTGGATGTCCTGGAGGCTGAGCTTTCCCATCGTCGGGGAGTTGGTGAGCGGTGCTTCTGAGAGACGCTCCAGAAAGCGGAAGGAATCCCCGAAGGTCCCGATCGGGCTCGTCAGGGAGGAGAGGATGTTCATGCGCTCCAGAGGGTCGAGGTTGTCTTCCGGGTCGAGCTTGGGGTAGATCGTCTCCCAGTATAGCCGGAGCCACCCGGCCAGCAACTCCATGGCCTGGCCCATGCCGGGAAGACCTCCCGTCTGCAGGGAGGCCAGCACAAAAATTGTCCCCACACGGAGGTGCTTGGAAACCGCCATGAGTTCCTCGCTCCGTTCGAGGATGAGCTTCCAGTCGGGCTTCTCCGCCACGGAAAATTGCGTTTCGGGTTTTCCAAGGATCAGGGAGTCCAGCTCCAAAAATGCTGGCTGATACGAAGCATCTGCCCCGCAGGGTTCGGCCTCGGAGATTGGCGCAAGATAGTCGGTTGGTGATGACATATTGCGCGGACGTTGTCGCGAAATTCAAAGTCTTGCGATCAAAAATTTTTATGGCGTCGGCCTGCCGTTGCTGTCCTCTGGGCCATCGCCCATCGGCGGGGGGCGGGTCACTTCGGCGGCGCGGCGCGGCCAGCTGGCCACGCGGCTTCTGCCGGGGGGACCGTCACCACAACAGGCTCGGGAGCGGGCTCGGGCGGGCGGGGAATGCCCGCTTGCGCCACCGCGCTCCAGAGCAGAGCAGACCGTTCGATCAAAGCGTTGCGGGCTGTCTGTGACAGAGCGATGCTGGCGACAGCTGCTGCCAGGAGGAGGGCTGCGATCAAAACGGCCCGGGAGCGATGGGGGCCGGAGGAACGTTTCGGCAAATCCTCGACGGGAGCGTGCCCGCTTCGCGCATAGGGAGGCTTCTGCGGCAAGGCCCCCTGGGTCCTCTCGTCGGCATGTTCCCAGGCAGTTTTAAAGGCGGTCAAAAACGAGTGAGCATCGGCGTATCCTCCCTCCGGTGGGGGAGTCACCATCTTCCTCAGCACGTGATTCAAGGCGTCCGGCAACCCTGCCACGGGAACAAAGCGGCGGCGGCCCTGGCGCACAGCCGGGCGCGCCCCCCCGAGCAGCTCGCAGGTCAGGCCGCCGAGTGCCATGCCGCAGGCCCGGGCAAAACCAGCGTTCGCCCTGCCGTGGTCACTTCCCTGCTCTCCAGGCTGGAAAAATGCGGCGGCCGAGGTCGGGTGGGAGAAGGCGTAACCGAGGCGCACATGGAAGTCCGGCCAGTCGGCCAACCGGCGGCCTGGGTCATCGATCTGCGCCGCATCATCGCCTTCCGCAACCAGGCGGATCGAAGAGATCCGGAGATCCACCCCCTCCAGTCCGTGCGCCACCGCATGATCGATCACCCCGGCCAGGGGCACCAGAATCCGCAGCGCCTCGGGCACTTCCAATCGGCCGCAGCGGCGAAGCACCTCGACCAGCCTCACCCCCCCGACCTTCTCGTAAACAACGTAGGCTCGATAGCCTTCCTGCCTGCCTCCAAAGCAGCGGACAAGGCCCGCGTGCGGAGCCTCAGACAGCCGGTTCGCCGAGTCAATCGCCCGGGCCACCTCGCCGGGATCCGCTCCGCCGCCAAACAAATGCACAATAACCCCGCCCCCCGAAGAGGTTTCGATCGTTTGAAAATACTGCCCGGCACTCCCCTCAACGGGGTGGATGGCCGAGAAATCGATAATCGGATTTTCGTCCGCCGGCGGGGTTAGCATTCCCCTTCCTTGGAACGAAGAGCAAAAAAAGTAAAGCCGCAAGCCGCCAGCACCCATCCCGCCAGGACCTCCAAGGCCGTCGTCCCGACCGCCGGATCCTCGCAGCTCGCGCCCATCTTGAAATGAACGACGGCGTCGAGGTTTTGAAACGATTGCAGGTGGGCCTGGATCGTCTCCGCATCGACCTGCCTCCCCCACAGGAGGCTCAGGTCCATGATGCGCTGGAGCTGAAAGCTCGGGATCGCCTCGCTCACGGCAAGGACCAGCGGGTCCATCATGCTGGCCGGGACCGTGTAGCCGGAGAGAACAATCTGCGGGATGATGACCAGCGGCACCAGCAGCACCGCCTGCATCGGCGAGCGGGAAATGGCGGAGATCCCCAGCCCGATCGCAGCCGCGAGCAGCGCCAAAACCCCGTAGCCCGCCAGCTGCCACGCTTCGCTGCCTCCCAGCCCAGCCCCCACAAGGGATGCGATCATATACAGGATTCCCGCCTGCACCAGGGTCACAGTGCCGGTGAAAATCCACTTCGAGACCAGGTAGGACGACCTCCGCAGGCCGACCATCCGCTCCCGGCGGAAAATCGGCAGCTCCGTGACAATCGCCTGAGCCCCGTTGCCACACCCAAACCAAAGAATCGATACCCCAACAAAAAACAGCTTCAGCGCCGAGTCGTCGAGCGTCCCGCGCACGGCCCAGCCAAGAAGAAGACCGATGAGAAGCGGCTGCCCCAAAAGGATGGCAAAATTCCTCCAGTCCGAGCACAGGATCGCCCACTGCCGGGCAATCAATACCGGAGCCTGACTGGCCGCTCGAAAGGCTCTCTGCCTGTCGGCCGGAGGGCTGGAAACCATCGCCCTCACACGACCCTCGGGGTGCAAAGACACGAAGGCCTCGCGCCATTCCTCCGCCCGCCGCTCAATCAATCGCGGAAAAATTCCCGGGATCGCCTTCACACCGAAAAACGATTTTGCGTCCTCGGGAGGGCCGGAGAAAACCAGCATCCCTTCGGAGAGCACGATCAGCCGGTCGAGCAGCTGGATGTCTGCCATCGTGTGGGTCGTGGCCACGACCGTGCAGCCGCTGTCGGCCAGGCGCCGGAGAAGCTCGGTCAGGCGCCCCGCCGCCCCCGGATCCAGCCCCGAGGTCGGCTCGTCCAAAAAAATCAGCTTCGGACGCGAGAGCAACTCGACCGCAACACTCACTTTTTTTCTTTCCCCTCCGGACAAATCCCTGATCCGCATCCCTAGGCGACCTCCAAGGTCGAGGAGCTCGGAGGTTTTCAAAATCAGCCGGGAGCGTTCGGACTCGGGTGTGCCGCGTGGCAGACGAAGCCTCGCCGCAAAGTCCAAGGCCTGCTCGACGGTGAGCTCCTCGTGCACAATATCCGCCTGGGGCACCCAGCCAAATTCGTTCCTCAAGGCCTCGAACTGGCGGTGCAGGTCGGCCCCGTTGAGAAGAACCCGCCCGGAATCTGCCGGCCGCAGTCCGGCCAGCGCTCCGAGAAAGGTGGACTTGCCTGCTCCCGTCGGACCGATCATCCCCACAAATTCACACTCGGAAATTCCGACGGAGACGCGGTCAAGGATCCGGCGCCCCCCGGCGGAGAGCGTCAGGTTCTCCGCCACGAGGCTCGCACCGGCCCTGGCACCAGAGAGCTGGAGCAGCCGTCCGTCAAATTGAAAATGATATCCGCCCACATCGAGCTGGTCCCCAAAGACCAGCGGCCAGCGGTCGAAGTGGCGCCCGTTGACCCGCGTGTCCCCTGCCGGATCCAGTGCCACGATGGAGACCCCCTCCAGATGCTGTTCGATGCAGACCTGCCGGGGGGCAATGTCTGCGTCGGGCAGATAAACTTCGCAGCCCGGATCACGGCCGAGCGTGAGGGCACCTTCGGAGACCGGGATGTCCTCGACCGGAGCGCCACGCAAAAACATGCGGGGAAACGGCTCTCGGCGCCCCCCCGGGCCGGAGATCTCAAAACGGAGCGCGACATCCCCCGCCTGAAGAACCTGCCCGGATTCGACATCCGCGTGATCTTTGACGCGCTTCCCGTTCACGTAGACCCGGGCCCCGCCGCTCGGCTCCACGACCAGCCGGTTTTTTTTCCAGCGCAGGAGGCAGTGCTCCGCAGCGACTCCCGCATACGGGAGGCGGATGCCAGCCGTTTCGCAGCTGCCCAGCAGAACCTCGCCCTGAGGGATTTCCAAGCTGCAGGATTCCCCCCCGAAAAGGACGCTCAAAATGGCGCGATCTTCCATGCGAACGGAAGCCCCCCCTAGGGGATCACAGCCCAAACCTCCGCAACCTGGTTGTCCGCAAAACTGCTTTGCCCGAAGAGCGTCGACGCCCCCATCGGAACGGAATAAATCACGTTGCGGATCTGAAATTTCTCCTGAAGGGCATTCATCACCGTATCAGCACGAAGCTGAGAAAGCTCCAGGTTCGTTTGATCGTTCCCCTGCTTGCTCGCGTAGCCCAGCACAACAAAAACCAAGGAGGGGTTCTCCATGGCCTGCCGCATCCCGGGCTCCCCCAGCTTGCCCTGGATCGACGCCAGATCACTCTCGGAGACCAGCTTCTTCCCGGTGGGAAATGAGACACGGGCGACCATGTCCATCCCGCTCGCACGGGCCAGGGATGTCAGCAGCATGCTCCGCTGGCGGCTGGTCAGCTCGGGCATGAGGTTGATCCGCTTCAAAACCTCCTCCTTGATTTTCCTCAGATCCTCCGCGCTGCCTCCAAAGGCTGCGGGTGCGGGAGACGGCTTCGCGGGCAAAGGGGTCGGCACCGGCGTAGGCACCGGTATCGGCAGAGGCGTAGGCAGGGGGGTCGGTGCAGGGGTCGGAGTTGGTGCCGGAGCAGAAACAACCGCCGGCGGATTGGGATAGACATTCACTTCCCACCGGGTGCGGAGCACAACAGCGATGGCCACCGCCAAGACGATTAAGACGCCCAGCGCAAGAAGCCAAACGCCCGACGACCTCGGCCGGCCGGAAACTTTCTCAAGCGGGCTCCCGCATTCGGGACAAACGAAATTCTTCGTGATCACCGTGATCCGCTCGTTCCGGTACGCCAGCTTGCACCCGGAATAATTTGTGCATTTTCCAATTTTCAAAATGTTTCCTCCTCAAGACTGCCCGCCCATTTGTTCGCTCTGCATGGATTTCATGTGCCCGAGGCCCTTGGGAAGTTCAATGCTTTTTATGTGACAATCTTGTGCGAAGCATTGACCTGCGTCATCGAAACCCGGGTCCCGGCTCGCCGGGAGCCGGCGGCGGCTCCGCCTTCGGGAACGGCTCCTGTTGCTTGATCTCGCGCTTCGTCGGGGCCGCCGTATTCCGGATTGAAAAGAATGCTGCGCCATTCCCGGTTGCGTCTTCAAACGTGATCAGGTTGACCTGCCGGTTGACGCGCGAGAACACCCACATGCCGTTGAACTTTGCCAGTTTCGGGTCCAACCCGGCCTGGGTTGCGACCACGGGGACATCCGGCCCAAAGCGCGAGGGAGGTCCGTACCGGTCAATGCAAAAGTCCCGAATGCCATCCGCCCCGCCGGAAATCTTTAATGTGCTCACTCCGCTGCTGTTGAAATAGCGCAGCTCGACCCACTTCAAATTGTTTTTCAGGTACCATGCCAGCATCATGGATATGTGGGAATTCGGATTGTAAACCTCATAGACATCCATGAAGTCGCGCTTGGTCGGGTCTTTCTTGACCTGAGGAAACAGCTTGAGGTGGGAGGGAGGCGAGCCCAGCCGCACCCCCTGTACGGTGAACGCAAGGACCGCCTTCTCCTGCGGCGTCCATTTCGGGTGAAACCAAGAGGCGCACCCGGAAGCTCCGAAGGTGATGACGAGAACCAAAAAGGCAGAGGGCCGAAGCATTCGCACGGCGCGGTATGTATCAGATTCCAGGTTTCATACAACCACTCCGTGATAAAAATTGCCGGAGGCGTACCCGCCCCGATCATTAGTGATCGGAATGCGCGGGGAGCAGCGGTTTGTTTTTATGTGCAGTGATTACAAAAACCTCCGTGTTGCCGGAGCTGGAGGGCAGGGAGAGCAAAGCCGACAGGTGAAGCCCTGATGAAGACACGAGGCCCGAAATCTCGTCGGAGGGCTGCTCGCCAGGCTCAGCGCGGCGAGCAGGATCTCGCCAGCTACGCGGAGAATTCCTCCATCCCGATTTTCCCTGCGGCCAGCGCGAGGGTCGGCAGCGCCGCCTCCTCCTCGGGCGCCTCGAGTTGCTGGCCGTTGGTCTCAAGGAAAAGCGCGGCGGCCAGGAATCCCGAGCGCTTGTTTCCATCGAGAAAGGGATGGTTTTTTTCGATCCCCTCCGCGCAGGCCGCTGTCCGTGCTTGGACCGAAGGAAGAACCATTTTTATCGAACTCCACGATGGGCGATTTGTGGGTTTCCCCGCCGACCGTTTTTCCCGGCTGGCTTCCGCCACGGATGAACAGTTGAAAGACGTTACAGTGGAAGTCAACGGATTTGCTCTGCGATGGGAAGAATTGGATGAGGACATCACAGTTCCAGGAATTCTTGCCGGGCGCTTCGAACTACCACAAAATTAACGGGCCAACGTTGGGTGAAGTCGGAGGGGGCCCCGCCATTCGGCCCCCGCAGAAACCGGGCTGGATAAATTTTTTTGGCGAGGCATAGTGGGGTCCATGACAGAGACCATCGCCGACCTTCTTGCCCTTCAGGACAAAGACCAGCGCCTGCGGACGCTGCGCGCAGAACTCGAGGCCCTGCCGGCGGAAAAGGCGGCCAAGGAGCGCCTGATCGCCGAAGCGGCCGCACGGCTCGAGGCCGCCCGCACGCGGTCGCGCGAGATCGAGGTCCAAAAAAAGTCTTTGGAGGTTGAGGCGGCGGCGAAGCGCGAGCAGATCGCACGGTACCGGACCCAGCAGATGCAGACGCGGAAAAACGAGGAGTTTACCGCGCTGGCGCACGAGATCGAGGGGGCGGAAAAGGTGGTCACCGAGATCGAGGACCGCGAGCTCGTCCTGATGGAGGAGGCCGAGGCGCTCCGCCCGCAGATCGCTGCGGCCGAGCAGACCTACCAGTCCGAGAAGCTCAAATATGACGGCCAGATCGCGGTGCTCGGCGACAAGGCGGAGAACCTGAAATCCCGGATCGTCGAGCTCGAGGCGGCGCGCGCGACCGCTGCGGCGTCAGTGGAGGAGGATCTTCTCGACCGGTACGACCGGCTTTTCCGCACGAAGGGCGGCACGGCGGTCGTCGCCCTCGAGCACGACGTCTGCACCGGCTGCCACATGAAGGTCATGACCCAGACGACCGTCGAGCTGCGCGGGGAAAAATCGATCGTCTCGTGCCCGCAGTGCGGCAGGATCCTCTACCTTCCGGCTTGATCCTGAAAAAAAAGGACCGGGCAGGGATTGCTCCCAGCCCGGTCGAAATAGGTTTCCCTTACTTGGACATCCCGACACTGCTCGGAGCCGGTGCCGGTGCTGGTTTGCTTGCGCAAGCACCGAGGCTGAGAGCGGCTGCGGCGACGGCCACGACTGCTACGATTTTGACGAATTTCACGATTGGTTTCCCCTCCTTTCCTGGCATGTAGCCGTGGCGACTGTCTCACATCCACAAGCGCTGACAACTACATTTCGCAGCCAATTTTTCAGGCGATTTCGACCGTGGTTCCGACCGGGACAAGGTCGAAGAGCTCGCGGATATCGAGGTTTTTGAGCCGGATGCACCCGTGGCTAGCGGGGGCTCCGATCTGGTCCTCCTGGTTCGTGCCATGGAGGTAGATGTAGCGGTCCCGGGTGTTGGCATTCGCCGCCTCGAGGCCTTCGAGCCAGAGGATGCGGGTCAGGATCCCGTCGTCCTCGCCGCCCGGTCCGGCCAGCTCGCCGGTCGCCACCCGCGCCCGAAAGACCGCCCACGGCCGCGCCCCCGCACCAAATTTTTCGCAGATCCGGAATTTTCCGAGCGGGGTCCGGAAGCTTCCCGGCTCGCTCCCGATCCCGAATTTTGAGGTCGAGACCGGCCAGGACTTGACCCGCGCGCCATTCGAGAGAAGATGCAGGGTCTGTCGAAAGACATCGACCTGCAGGCTCAGCGGCGGGGAGTTCAAATCGTCATCCATACTTTTTCATACTATGTCCAAATCCTATCGTGTCGCAATCGTCGGTGCATCCGGAGCTGTCGGGGTCGAGATGCTCCGCGTCATGGAGCGCCGGAATTTCCCGGTCGCGAGCCTCCGCCTCCTCGCCTCCCCGCGCTCGGCCGGGCGCACGCTCGAGTTCCGGGGCGGAGAGATCGAGATCCTGCCGCTCGGCATGAATTCGTTTGAGGACATCGACATCGCGCTCTTCAGCGCGGGCTCGATGATCTCGAAGGAATTTGCGCCGGTGGCGGTCGATTGCGGCGCGGTCGTCGTCGATAACTCGTCGGCCTTCCGGATGTCGGAAAACGTGCCGCTCGTCGTCCCCGAGGTCAATGCGGCGGACATCCAGAACCACAACGGGATCATCGCCAACCCGAACTGCACGACCGCCATCACGCTCATGGCGCTCAACCCGCTCCACAAAAAATTCCGGGTGAAGCGGATCTTCGCGTCGAGCTACCAGGCGGTTTCCGGGGCCGGGGCGCGCGCGATCGGGGAGCTGCGCCACCAGGTCGATGCGCTTGCTCACGGCAAGCCCTTTGCCCCCGAGGTCTTCCCGCACCAGATCGCGTTCAACGTGATCCCGCAGGTCGATTCGTTCCTGGATTCCGGCTACACCAAGGAGGAGATGAAGATGCAAAATGAGGGCCGCCGGATCATGCATCTGCCCACATTCAAGGCGTCGGTCACCTGCGTGAGGGTTCCGGTTTACCGCGCGCACTCGGTCGCTGTAAGCGCCGAGTTCGAGCGCCCGGTCGTCGTTCGCGAGGCCGAGGATGCGATCCGCAAGGCCCCGGGCGTCCAGATGGTGGAGGGTGGGTACCCGATGCCCCTGCAGGTCGCCGGCCAGGATGACTGCTTTGTCGGCCGCATGCGCCTGGACTGCGCGCTCGAGAATGGCCTCGCATTCTGGGTCTGCGGAGACCAGCTCCTAAAGGGGGCCGCCCTCAACGCCGTCCAGATCGCCGAGCTTCTTTAGGAATGAGCGGGCAGCCACACCTGGCCGGCCGGCGGGTCCGGTCCGCCCTCCTGTGCGGGCTGCTCCTGGCCGGCTGCCATTCGGTGCCCCCCGAGAACCGCATCGACGCCCGCTACCACTCCCCGGGGGACATCTCGGCAAATTCCGAGCAGATCCGGCTGCGCATGCGCTCGCTCGTCCAGCCGATGACCGGCGCGGTCGTCGAGGCGGCCGACCGCATCGCCGCCACCGCGACCGACCCCTCCGTGCGCCGCGCGGCCCTGCTGTGGAAAATCCAGGCGGTCCCGGCCCTGCGCGAGGCGCTCTTCCAGCCGAACCCACTCACCGCCGGCTTCGATACCTGGGTCCTGACCAACCAGATGGCCGACTACTTCGAGTCCGGACCCGGACGCCGGCAGCTCGGCAGTTCGCACATCATCGCTTTGGAGACGTGCCGGAAGCTGGAAAATGAGATGGCGCGTGTGGCCGGCTCGATGACGAGGTCCGGCGACATGTCGAACGTGCGGAAGTTCGCCAGGCAATGGGCGGCGGACCACCCAATCCGGGGAGAGATCTCGGCGCGGCAGTCGACGTTGAGCCGGATCACCGAGCGCGAGGTGGCCGCCAGCTTTTCCGCCATGCAGGACCTTAGGAACGTCACCCTCACGGTGGACGATCTGAACCGCCGCATCGAGGTTTACAGCGCGCAGCTGCTGGACCAGACCCGCTGGCAGGCGGAGCTTTTTACCGGCGACCTGGCTGATCGATTCGAGGCCGAGAAAGCCCTGCCCCTGGCCGAACGAAGCGTCCAGGCGCTCGAACGCTCCGTCGGCGTCCTGGAGACCGCCCCCGTGCTGATCGCCACCGAGCGCGCGGCCGCATTTGATTCGCTCTCCGCCGAGCTCTCCCGCACGATCACCTTCATCCAAAACGAGCGGATCGCCGCCCTGCAGGACTTGCGAGATACGGTCGTGGAGGAACGCAAGGAGCTCGTCAGGGAGCTGTCGGCCATCAGCTTCCTGGCGGTCGACCGCGCCTTTTTCCGCCTGGCCCAGCTCGTCGCCATGGCCCTGCTCGCCCTGTTCCTTGCGGCGGTGGCGCTTCTTTTTCTCACCCGCCGCTTGTTCCCTCCCGACTCCCGCCCCGCAGAGCCCCCCCGGGGCGAATGAAGCCCTGCAATCTTTGGCTGCGCGCAGTTTTTGATTCAAAGGCATTCCCTGCCTGTGCTAGGCTTTCCAGATGAGCACACCAAACAGGGTCGTCAAACCCAAGCTTCCCGCCCGCGTTGTCCTCTCCGCCGTCGCCATCGGGCTCCTTGTCGTCGCGTTCATCTTCATCGCCGTCTGGCAGAGCGGGCGCGGGATCACCGAGGCCCGGATGAGCGGGGTGATCGTCTCCAAAGAATTTCAGCCGCTGCCCCAGCCCGAGCGCGAGATCACCCTCAACCGGTCCGGATCCGTCTCCGCCACCAACGTCACCGGCAGCTTTATCATCTCGGTCGAAGTCCCCCAGCCGGATGGCACCAAAAAGCTCTTTACCGTCTGGCTCAACGACCAGGCCCGCTACGATGCGGTGAAGGTCGGGGACGCCTTCGATGTCGGCCCCTACTACGTACCCGATAAGTAGCGCCGGCGCCCGGGCACGACGGCTCGCGGAAAGGGAAATGAAATTTTCCCCTCATTAATTTGAACGCTTTGAGTTTTCCCCCTGTCTCATCTTCACAGCAATCCTGTCATTACAAAGTAAAACATTACCTATGAGCGTCAACACATCCGAACTCACCCGCCAAGTGCAAGAAAGCCGCCAGTGGGTGGATCCCCTCCTGAACGAAGTCAGCAAGGTCGTTGTGGGCCAGAAGAACTTGGTCCATCGTCTGCTGGTCGGCCTGCTCAGCAACGGGCACGTGCTTTTGGAGGGGGTGCCTGGGCTCGCCAAGACGCTCACCGTTCGCACGCTGGCGAGTTCGATCCACACCGGGTTCCAGCGCCTGCAATTCACGCCCGACCTCCTTCCGGCCGACCTGATCGGGACGCTTATCTACAACCCGCGCGAGGGCGAGTTCACGACGAAGCTCGGCCCGATTTTTTCGAATTTGATTTTGGCGGATGAGATCAACCGTGCACCGGCGAAGGTGCAGAGCGCGCTGCTCGAGGCCATGCAGGAGCGCCAGGTCACGATCGGCGAGCAGACGTTCAAGCTTCCGGATCCGTTTCTGGTGCTGGCAACGCAGAACCCAATCGAGCAGGAGGGCACGTACCAGCTGCCGGAGGCCCAGCTCGACCGGTTCATGCTGAAGGTTCATGTCGGCTACCCGACCCGCGAGGAGGAGCGCTCGATTCTCGATGCGATGTCCACGTCGTCCCCGCGCCTTGATGTCGAGCCGGTGGTCACGGCTGACGAGATCATCCGCGCCCGCGGGGTCGTCAACGACATCTACGTCGATGAGCGCGTGAAGGATTACATCGTGAGCATCGTCTGGGCGTCCCGCGACCCTGCCGCGAGCAAGCTCAAGCTCGACGGAATGATCCGTTACGGGGCCAGCCCGCGGGCGACGATCTTCCTCACGCTGGCCGCCAAGGCGAATGCGTTTATTGCCGGCCGCGGGTACGTTACGCCTCAGGACGTCAAGACGATGGGGCTGGATGTGCTGCGCCACCGCATCGGTGTGAGCTACGAGGCCGAGGCCGAATCGGTCACGACCGAGATGATCATCGAGCAGATCTTTGCCGGGCTTCCTGTGCCCTGAGCCCGCGCCATCCCGCCGCAATTTGCAGGGGGCTGAAGCAGCCCGGCCTGCGCATCCAATTTACCCATGGACCGAGATCCGAAAGATATCCTCAAAAAAATCCGCCGCCTTGAGCTGCGCACCCGCCGGCTCGTCAACTCGACGTTCGCCGGCCAGTACCACAGCGTCTTCAAGGGCCGCGGGATGAATTTTGAAGAGGTCCGGGAATACGCGCCCGGCGACGAGATCCGCTCGATCGATTGGAACGTCACCGCCCGCATGAACACGCCCTACGTCAAAAAGTTTACCGAGGAGCGCGAGCTCACCGTGCTGCTGGTTGTCGACGTCAGCGCGTCGGGCACGTTCGGGAGCGTCGAGCTGAGCAAGCGCGAACTGGCGGCGGAGGTCGCCTCGATCCTGGCGTTCAGCGCGATCAACAACAACGACAAGGTTGGGCTCCTCCTCTTCAGCGACGATGTCGAGCTCTACATCCCGCCGAAAAAAGGCCGGCTCCACACGCTGCGCCTCATCCGCGAAATGCTCTACTTCCAGCCGAAGGGCCGGGGCACCAACCTCGCCGGGGCGCTCGACTACCTGAACCGCGTGACCAGCCGGAAAGCGGTCGTCTTTCTCATCTCGGATTTTCTGGCTCCGGATTTTGCCAAGGCGCTGACGATCTCCAGCCGCCGCCACGATGTCGTGGCCATGCCGGTCCGGGATCCCGGCGAGTCCGACCTTCCCGACGTCGGCATCGTGACGCTTGAGGACGCAGAGACCGGCGAGCAGATCGACATCAACACCGGCAGCCGGGCGATCCGGCAGGGGCTCAAGGACCTCGAAGAAACCCGCCGCAAATCTCTCGAGCGGCTCCTGCGCAGCCGCCGGATCGACATTGTCCCGCTGGCCACAAACGAGGATTACCTGCTCCCGCTCCGCGCATTTTTCACCCAGCGCGAACGCCGCCTCGCCGCATGAACCCCGCCGCACCCACTCCCGCCCCGATCGAGGATATCGTCGGCCCGGTCTGGCTTTTTCCCTGGCCAGTCTGGGCGGTCGTGCTCGCCGCCCTCGCGACCCTTGCCGTCGTGGGAGCGGCCGCGTATCTGATCCGGCGGGTGCTCACGAAAAAAACTCCGCCGACCGCGCGCCAGCGGGCGCTGGCCGCGCTGGAATCCCTCCGCACATCGATCGCCGGGGCGGATCCGTACGCGTTCGGCATCACGGTGTCCGACGCGATCCGCCACTACATCCACGACCAGCACGGCCTCCAGGCCACGACCCAGACGTCGCTGGAATTCCTTGAGGAAATCCGGACGAACCCCGCGTTCTCAGATAACGAGAAAGCCGGTCTCTCGGTATTCCTGGAGCAGACAGACCTCCTGAAATTTGCGCGGGCGGAATCCGGCGAATCCGAGATGATCGGGCTGCTTGAAACCGCCGGGCGCCTGGTGCGCAGCGAGGTCCAGCCGGGCACGAAGGGGGAGGCGAAGCCATGACGTTTCTGGGCATGACGATTTCCCATCCCTGGGTCCTTCTGCTCCTGCTCCTGGTCCCGGCTCTCGCGTTCCTGCGCGGCCGATTCGGGGGCACTGCGGGCGTTTCGTTCTCCAGCACCGAGTCGCTGGTGAAGCTTGGGCACCGGCGGCGCTCGCGGGCCGGCGCGATCCTGGCGATGCTCTCCTACCTTGCGCTCGCTGCGTTCATCATCGCGCTCGCCCGTCCGCAGCTCGGCCGCGAGATCACCCGCGTCCAGGCGAGCGGCGTCGACATCATGCTCGTCCTCGACGTCTCCCGTTCGATGCTCGCCGAGGATTTTTCGATCGGTGCCAGCCGGGCGAACCGGCTCGAGGTCACCAAGAAGGTGACCGAGCAATTTATCCGGAAGCGCCCAAACGACCGGATCGGGATCATTGCTTTCGCCGGCCGGCCGTACCTGGTCAGCCCGCTGACGCTCGACCACGACTGGCTGATCCAGAACCTCGACCGCCTCCAGATCGGCCTCGTCGAGGACGGCACGGCGATCGGTTCGGCCATCGCGTCTGCCGCGAACCGCCTCAAGGATAAGGACGCCAAGACGAAGCTGATCGTGCTCCTGACCGACGGAGACAACAATGCCGGCAAGGTGATGCCGCTCACGGCCGCCGAGGCAGCCAAGGCCCTCGGCATCCGGATCTACACGATCGGGGCCGGAACCCAGGGCGAGGCGCCGTTCCCGTTCACCGATCCGTTCGGGCGCACGGTCTACCGCAACGTCCCGGTAGAATTCAACGAAAAAACGATCCGTGAGATCGCCGAAATCACGAACGGGACCGCGTTTCGCGCGACCGACACCCGCTCGCTGGAAAAGATTTTTGGTGAGATCGACAAGCTCGAGAAGTCGAAGGTTGAGGTCGAGAAGATCGCCCAGTACCGGGACCTCTTCCCGTGGTTTGTCGGCACCGGACTTGCGCTGCTCGCCTTCGAAATTCTGCTTTCACAAACATTATGGAGACGATTGCCCTGACCTTCGGATCCCCGCTCTGGCTCTGGGCGCTCCTGGCCATCCCGGCTCTCGCCGGGCTGTATGTCTGGGCGCACGTCCGCAGCCGGGCCCTCGTGGGAAAAATTGTTGCCCCGCGGCTTCGCGAGCGGCTGGCCGGCTCGGTGAGCCCGCTCCGCCGAGCGATCCGGGCCGCCCTCCTGCTGTCGTCCGTCGCCCTGGCGATCCTCGCGATGGCCCAGCCCCGCTACGGATTTATCGAGCGCGAAATCAAGCAGAAGGGGAGGGACATCATCGTCGCGGTCGACACCTCGCGCAGCATGCTCGCCACAGACGTCGCGCCGACCCGCCTCGCGCGGGCCAAGCTCCTCACCCAGGACCTCCTCCGCCTCCTCAAGGGCGACCGCGTCGGGCTCGTCGCGTTCGCGGGCTCCGCCTTCCTGCAGGCCCCGCTCACACTCGACTATTCCGCCGTGATCAATGCCCTCGACGAGCTCGATACGAACGTCATCCCGAAGGGCGGCACCAACCTCGCCGCCGCCATCGCCGTGGCCGAGCAGGCGTTCGGCAAAGCCGAGGGCCAGACCCGCGCGCTCATCATCCTCACGGACGGCGAGGAGCTTGATGCCGACGGAACCGCCGCCGCCAAAAAGGCTGCCGCGGCGGGGATCCGGATCTTCACGGTCGGGATCGGTTCGTCCGAGGGTTCGCTCATCCCGTTCCGCTCGGATGATGGCCGTCAGGACTTCGTCCGCGATGCCTCGGGGAAACCCGTCCAGTCGAAGCTCGACGAGGCCCGGCTGCGCGAGATCGCGAAGGAAACCGGCGGGTTCTTCGTGCCGATCAGCCCGGAGGCCGCCCGCGAAATCTTTCAGAACGGGATCGAGCCGATGGACCTTGCCGAGACCGGCGTCTTCGCGGCGCGCCAGCCGCTCGAGCGCTACCAGTGGCCGCTCGGGTTAGCCGTCGCCCTGCTGATCTTCTGGATGCTGCTTGGCGAGCGCCGCCGCACCGTCCGCTCCCTCGCCCTCGCGGCAGCCCTCCTCCTCCCGGCCACATCGCAGGCGGCAGATTCCGGTCTTAAAAGCTACGAGGCCGGCGACTACGAATCCGCGCGCAGCGCATTTGAAAGCCATCTGAAATCCGCCCCGGATTCCCGCGAGGCCCAGTTCAATGCCGGCGCCTCGGCCTACAAGCTCGGCGACTTCGAAAACGCGATCGGCCGCTTCACCAGCGCCCTGCTCTCGGAGGATAAAAAGCTCCGCGAAGACTCGGCCTACAACCTCGGGAATGCCCTCGTCCGCCGCGGCGAGGCCGCCAAGGAAAACGATGCCAAAAAGGCGGATTGGAAAAATGCCATCGAGCAATATTCCGAGGCCCTCACGCTTAACCCGAAAAACCAGCCGGCCGAAAAAAACCGCGAGATCGTCAAAAAGCTCCTCGAGGACCTCGAAAAACAGGAGCAGGAGCAGAAAAAAGACGACAAGAAGGACGACAAAAAAGAGAATCAAAAGGACGACAAGAAGGACCAGAAGGACAAAAACGACCAAAAACAGGACCAGAAGGATCAGCAAAAAGATCAGAACGACCAGCAAAAGCAGGATCAGCAAGACCAAAAGGACCAACAAAACAAGGATCAAGAGAACAAGGACCAGCAGAAGCAGGATCAGAAGGACGGCCAGAAAGGCGACGAGAAAAAGGACAAGCCGCAGGAGGAGAAGGACCAGGGCGACAAAAAAGATGAGTCCCAGAAGTCCCCTGAGTCCCAGAAACCCCAGGATGGCAACGACCAGAAGAAGGACCCGTCTCCCGGATCCCAACCGACTCCGACACCCCAGCCGACTCCCGGCGATAAGAAGGAGGGGGACGTGAAGGCCAATTCCGGCGGGGACCAGAAGAAGGACGAAAAGCCGCAGGCCCCGCAGCCAGCGCAGGGAGCCGCGCCGGCCGAGGAGCAGGAGAAGGACGGGGAGATGAGCGCTGCCCAGGCCCGTGCCCTTCTCAAGTCCTTGAATTCCGAGGAGGAAAAAGTGAATCTGATGCAGCAGCCCTACACCGAGGAGACGCTGCGCGACTGGTAAGACTATGAATTTACAAAATCGAGCAGTGACATCACGCCGGGCGGCGGGATGGGGGGTCATCCGATGAGGCGTTGCGTCCTGGTTTTCCTTTTGGCGTTTCTGGCGGCCGCCGCGCTGCAGGCTCAGGAAATTGTGGCAGGGCTCTCCCGCAGCACCGCAGCTGTCGGCGAGCCGATCCAGCTGGTTGTGACCGTCCGGGGCGCCCGGGGTGCCGACGTGCCCCAGACGATCGCTGTGAACGGGCTCCGGATCAACCTGGCCGGGCGCTCGACGCAGTTTGAGATGAGGAATTTTAAGATGAGCTCGACGCTCACGTACACCTACATCGTGGTGCCGCAGCTGGAGGGCGACTTCACGATTCCCTCCTTCGATGTCGGCATCGAGGGAAAGACGTACCGCACGCAGGCGATGCGGCTCTCCGTTTCGGGCAGCGCGCAGGTCCCGCAGGCCGTCCCGACGCTGCCACAAAACGCGCCGCCTCTGCCCGGCGGACCGCCGCCCGCCAGCTCGGATCCCAACGCGCGTCCGTACTTTGCCGAGCTCGTGCTCTCGAAGAAGTCCGCCTACGTCGGCGAGGTCGTTCCCGTCGAGCTCCGGTTTTATTTCCTCTCGACGATCGGCGGCCAGGTCGGGGAGCGCCCGAACTTCAGCGGCGAGGGGTTCACGGTGCAAAAGTTTTCGAATGCGGCGAAGCGCGAGCAGGTCGTCGGCGATGCGAGCTATGTCGTCTTCTCCTTCCAGAGCGCGATCACGCCGGTGAAATCCGGCGCCCTCGAGATCCCGTCCGCCAGCTTGGAGGCCCGCCTCAACATGCCCGGCAGCGCCCCGCAGGGGTTCGATGATTTTTTCCGGAACATGCCCATCCCGCAGGGCATGTTTTCCGAGACCCAGGACGTCACGCTCCAGACCAAGGCCCAGACGCTCGAGGTCATGGCGCTCCCGAAAGAAGGGCGCCCGGACGACTTCTCCGGCGCGGTCGGAAAGTTCACCATGGACGCCTCGGTCTCCCCGAAAAAGGCAAATGCCGGCGAGCCGGTCACCCTGGCCGTGACCATCGCCGGGCGCGGAAACTTCGAGGGCCTCGGCGCCCCCACGCTCACCGGGGACGAAGGCTGGCGGACGTACCCGCCATCGGATAAATTCCGCACCACCGACGCGATCAACTTTACCGGCGAGAAAAAATTCGAGTTTGCGATGATTGCCCGCGAGGACCAGTCGCAGACACCAGCCGTGAAGTTCTCGTTTTTTAATACATCAACCGGCAAGTACGAGACCCTCGTCCAGGCCCCGCTGCCGGTCACTGCAACCGCCGGGTCCGGCGGGGCACCTGCGACGGCGCAGCCCGCTGCTCCCGGCAGCACTCCCGCCGCCACGCCGGCGGCCGCCGCCGCGCCGGATATCTCGGCCATGGCCGGAGGATCCGCCAGCTGGAAATCCCTCTTTTTCCGCAAGGAATTCCTTCTGGCCAACGCCTGCCTCGGCCTGGCCTGGCTCGCGGTGGTGCTCGGGTTTGCGCTCCGGAACTTCTCGGCCTCGAAGGCGGGGCGGCGCTTGGCGCGCAAGAAGCAGGCCCGCGAAGCGTTGGCCCGCCTTCGCTCGGTCGAGCCGGAGGCCTTCTACGGGGCGGTGTCCCAGTACCTCGCGCTGCGCCTGAATGTCGGGGAGGGGGAGGTCGCCGCACGGGTCCAGAACTCCGGCCTGCCCGCAGAGATCCAGAATGCCCTGCTTGGCGCTCTCGACCGGTTCGCCGAATCCAAATTTGCCGCCGGCGGCTCCGCCCCTCCGCCCGCTGAATCCCGCGAGGCCTTGCTCGCCAGCCTCAGACAATTTGATGAGACCCTCCGAGATGAAAACTAAGCTCAGATCTTCCTTCATCCGGCTTGCCGCCTGGCTTGCGTTCCTGCTTCCGTCCCTTCATGCGGATGGGCTTGCCGACGCGCGCGCGCGGTATGCGGACGGCGAGTACGAGCAAGCAGCCAAGCTCTTCGAGCAGGTGCTGGAATCCTCCGCCCCGCAGGCGGCCGTCTATTTTGAGCTCGGCCGGAGCTTCCGCCAGAGCGGCCAGGACGCCCGGGCCGCGCTGAGCTTCCGGCGCGCGCTGGTCCTGGACCCCCGCTTTGCTCCCGCCCGCGCCGCTCTTGAAGAGACGAATGCCGATCTGGCGATCCCGCGGTCGCCGCTCACCTGGACGCAAAAGGTTCTCGACCGGGTTCCCATGGATGCGCTCGCGCTCGGAGGAATGCTCCTCTTTTGGGCTGCGGCATTTCTGCTGGCGATCCTGGCCCTTCGCAGAGCTCCGGCCGGCCGGCTTTCCGTCGTCCTCGGGGTGTTCGTGCTTCTTCTCGGCACCGCCGCATTGGCCCTCGCCTGGATCTGCGACCCAAGGGTCTCCGGGCGAAATGACGCGATCGTCCTCACCACCGGCGGAACCACTCTCCTCAACGCGCCCGCCGACCAATCCGAAAAGGTGGCTGCCCTCCCGGAGGGCGGAATCGTCAAGATTCTCAGCCAGCGCGGACGATGGTTTTACGGTGAGACCGGAGCCGGCCAGCGCGGCTGGTTCCTGACCGAGGGGATCGTTCCCGTCATCCCCCCGGCCTGATGGCCCTCCACCCCTGCGCCGGTTCGACGGGATCCCATTTCTCCAAGTGGCATGGGCATCCTGCGCATGCGAAAAATCGCCGCCCGGACGCCCGCGCCGCATCTCCGATCAGTGCAAAAATGGGCTCCGCCTTGAGGGCGCTTGTTTGGAGTTGGGCGTTGACGCGCTCGCTCCCGCTCGTCTTGCCCTGCGGGCTGCACTCCGTGCAGTCTCCCCCGAGCACTCCCAGTGCTCCGGTGGTCAGGCGGTGCTTCTTCGGCTGCCGTCCCACTCGCCGGCCGCCTAAAGGCGGAACTCCGAACCCGGATGCCCTCCGCCTGACCGGCGTGCGACTTTCGGAGATGCCCCCGGACGCCCGTGCCACGATTTTCCGCAAGAGTCCCCGCCGAGCGTCCGGGGCGATCCTGGCCGCGCTCCTGATTTTTCTCCCCCTCGTCCGGGCCGACTGGCGCGAATCTCTTTCCCCCGACGTGCCCGGCCGCTTCGCTGCGGTGCGCTCGTTTGAAGCCGAATATCGCCTCGGATGGACCGATATCGAAGCCGGGCGCGCCCGCGCCAAAATCTCTGCGGGTGCGGAGTCGGTCGTCCTCGATGCCAGCGGCCGGACGAGCGGTATGGCCAGAGTCCTCTGGCAGCTCGATGCGGAATTAAAAAGCACGATGGCGACCGATGGGATGCGAACCGTCTCCTCGCTCCAGACCGAGAACTATTCCGCCCGCTCGATCATCACCCAGATCGTCGCCCGCCCGGACGGGCTCTGGCGGCTCCGCGAGAATTTCCCGCCCGGCGAGAACCCGGCCCGCTGGAAGCGCATCAAGATCTCCCCGATCCGCGACCTTTTCAGCGGCATGCTCTTCATCCGCAGCCAGAACCTCGCGCCCGGCGAAACGTTTTCCACGATCATCTTTCCCGGCGACGCCCCATTTTTTGTCGAGGTCAAGGCCCTGCGCACCGGCCCGCTGACGGTCGCCGGCTCGACGCGCGACGCGCTCGAACTCGACCTCCAGCTCCAGCGGATCAACCTCAAAAAAGACTTCCGCCTCGAGCCACACGGCAAATTCCGCAGCGGCACGATCTGGCTCTCGAACGATTCCGACCGGATCCCGCTGCGCGCGGAAATGCAGCTTTTCATCGGATATGTCTTTGCGGAGCTTGAATCGATCCGCTTTAATTCCCCCTGATTTTGTCCGACTCCATCTCATGCCCAGCCGCCCGCTTGCCGTCCTGAGCGACATCCACTCGAACCTTCACGCGCTCGACGCCGTCTGCGCGGACCTCGACCAGCATGGCATCCAGGAGGTTATGTGCCTCGGGGATATCGTCGGCTACGCGGCGTTTCCCGACGAGTGCACGAAGCGCGTTCGCGAGCGCGGCTGGGCGTCAGTTCTCGGGAACCACGATGCGGCGGTCGGCAACCCGCGCACGCTTTTGGATATGAACGACACCGCCGGGGCCGGGATCCGGTGGGCCGAGCAAAAGATGTCCGCCGACAACCGGGCCTGGCTCGCCGCGCTGCCCGCCCGCATCAACCGCCCGCGCGAGGTCTTCACCCACGCCTCGCTTTTTGCTCCCGAGGAGTGGCAGTACCTGCTCGATGTTGAGTCCGCCCTGCTGCATTTCCTCCGCCAGCGCTCGCCCCTCTGTTTTATCGGTCACACCCATCGCCCGATGATTCTGAGCTGGCAGCGCAGCGCCGGCCTCGAGGCGCTCGTCCCGGGAAACGGCCCCATCCCGCTTCCTGCGCGGGGCAAGGTCACCCTGAATGTGGGATCCGTCGGACAGCCGAGGGACGGCGATCCTCGGGCCTGCTACGTGCTCTACCATCCGAAGTCAAACGAAGTGGAATTCCGCCGGGTCGAGTACGATATCCGGGCCGCCCAGCACGCGATCAGCCAGGCCCGGCTTCCCTCGTTCACCGGGCGCCGGCTTCTTCGGGGGGCTTGAGCCGATTTCCGCGTCGCAGCGTGGCTTCGAATTCGCCCTGGAATCCCAAGGATTCGGCGGGCTCTATTCCGTGGGGCTGGTGAAATCTTTCCGACAGGAGTAGGTCAAACTGTCTTTAATAACCGACGGACGTCATCGTGGACGGACGTTGATATTTTTTTTGGAGATCCAAAAGTCCATTTGCGTTTGGTAAGACTGTACGCTAAACAGAGCAAGTGATTAAACGAGCTGTCTGGATTCAGAAAATCGAGAAAGCGTGGCAAGCGCGCCGCATCGTCTGGCTGGCCGGTCCGAGGCGGTTGGGCAAAACGACCTTGGCGCATCAGCTGCAGGACGTGGAGTATTTTGACTGCGATCTGCCCTCGGTGCGAAGAGATGCGGATGATACCGAGTCCTTCCTCTCTGCTCACCGTGGAAAGAGGTTGGTTGTGGACGAGATCCACCGGCTAGCCAATCCTTCCGAACTTCTCAAGGTGGCGAGCGATCACTACCCTGACACGCGAATTGTCGCCACGGGTTCGTCCACGCTGGGGGCTGGAGCGCGGTTCCGCGACACCTTGACGGGCAGAAAGCGCACCGTGCATCTGCGACCGGTGCTTTGGCAGGAATTGCCGGCATTTGATTGCCAGTCGCTGGAGAAGCGGCTCCTTCATGGCGGGCTGCCGGAAAATTTGCAGAGGGAATCCCGCGATGAATCGGAGTTTTCGGAGTGGATGGAATCCTTCTGGGCAAGGGACATCATCGGGATGTTTTCCGTCGCCAAGCGGTATTCTTTCCTGCGTTTTTTGGAAATGCTCTGGGCACAAAGTGGAGGGCTCTGTGAGTTGACATCCTTCACCGCTCCTTGTGAGGCCAGCCGGCAGACGCTCGCTAATTACTTGGACATCCTGGCTTCAACCGGAGTGGTCAATGTGCTGAGGCCGTTTGCCACAAATCCCCAGAAGGAACTGGTGGCGATGCCAAAGGTGTATGCGTTTGACACAGGCTTTGTCTGCCATGCCCGGGGCATTGATGCGCTTCGGCGCGAAGATTGTGGAAGCCTGTGGGAGCACCTGGTCCTTGATGAATTGCTTTTCGAAGTCGGGGATGGGGTCGTCCACTACTGGAGGGACAAGCAAAAACGCGAGGTGGATTTTGTTCTCAGTCGCCGTGGAAAACCGCCGGTCGCCATCGAGTGCAAGTGGCGTTCTGCTGGATCGGACGCCTCCGGGCTGAATGCGTTCCGCTCCATCCATCCAGAGGCCACCTGCTGGTTGATCTGTGCAGACCGCAAGACGGTTATTCGCCGCGAAACCAGCGGTGGCACTGTCTTTGAAGCAGGCCTGTTAAATTTTCCCGAGCTGTTGGCATCCCACTTCGGAGCGACCGGTTTAAAGTAGGGGGAATCCGAACGGACGGTTTGGACGAAGCATTTTATCCCGCCATGAACGACCTCAAAACGCACGCAGACAGTGAATCCTCGAAAGGTGGAGGCAAAGAAATGCCAGTCATCGGGGCGGTCTCCACCGGCGCCGGAACTACGTCCGCCGGAGCGTCGTATCGCGGAGAAATTTGGCGTCGTCGCGCTCCGGGTAGTCGAGCGTGAAGTGGAGCCCGCGGCTCTCCTTGCGGCTCAGCGCGCAGTCGACGACGAGCGAGGCGACGGTCACGAGGTTTCGCAGCTCCAGGACGTCGGTCGTGATTTTAAAATTCCAGTAAAACTCCTGCACCTCGGCGTGCAGGTTGCGCAGCCGGGTCGCGGCGCGCTGGAGGCGCTTGTCCGTGCGCACGATCCCGACGTAGTCCCACATGAGGCGCCGGATTTCCTCCCAGTTGTGCGAGATGACCACCATCTCATCGACATCCGAAACCTGGCCGGGCCGCCACTCCGGGAGGTCGAACGCGACCCGCGGCGGATGGGTCCGCGCATTTTTTTCGAAGGCATTGTGGGCGAGGACGAGGCCTTCGAGGAGCGAGTTGCTGGCGAGCCGGTTCGCCCCGTGCAGGCCGGTGCAGGCGACCTCGCCGATTGCGAAGAGCCCGCGCAGCGAGGTTTCGCCGTGCAGGTCGGTTTTCACTCCTCCGCACTGGTAGTGGGCGGCCGGCACCACCGGGATCGGCTGGCGGGTGATGTCGATCCCGTGGTGCAGGCAGGTCTCGTAGATGTGCGGGAAGCGGGACTTGACGAAGTCCGCCGGCTTGTGGGTGATGTCGAGGAAGACGCATTTGCTGCCGCTGCGCTTCATCTCCGCATCGATCGCGCGCGCCACGATATCGCGCGGGGCGAGCTCCATCTGCGGGTTGTGCTTCTCCATGAACCGGCGGCCTTTGGCGTTGAGAAGGACGCCGCCCTCGCCGCGCACCACCTCGGAAATCAGGAAGGATTTGACCTCCGGATGGAACAGGCAGGTGGGGTGGAACTGGATGAACTCCATGTTTGCGATCGTGGCCCCGGCCCGCCAGGCCATCGCCACGCCGTCGCCGGTCGCGACATCCGGGTTCGTGGTGTAGAGGTATACTTTTCCGCATCCGCCGGTGGCCAATACGATGACGTCGCTGCGCAGGGTTTCGACGTCGCCGGTGGACTCGTTGAGCACGTAGACCCCGACGCAGCTGTTCTGCATCGCGTAGCCGAGCTTTCCGGTGGTGATGAAGTCGACGGCCATGTGGTTCTCCATCACCTCGATCTGCGGGTGGGAGGAAATCTGGTCGAGCAGGGTCCGCTCGATCTCCATGCCGGTGGAGTCCTGAAAATGGAGGACGCGGCGCTTCGAGTGGCCGCCCTCCTTCCCGAGGTCGAGCTCGTTTTCGCCGTTCATCGTCTCGCGCCGGTCGAATTGCATGCCGAGGTGGACGAGTTCCCGGATCCGCTCCGGGCCGCGGGTGATCACCTCGCGGACCGCGTCCTCGTGGCAGAGCCCGGCCCCGGCGGCGAGCGTGTCGCGGATGTGGAGATCGAACGTGTCCTCCTCGCTGGTGACGCAGGCGACCCCTCCCTGGGCCCACGCGGTGTTTGAGTCGGCGCGACCGCGTTTTGTTACGAGCGCGACGCTCCCTTTTTCAGCGGCCCGCAGCGCGAAGCTCAGCCCGGCAATACCGCTGCCGATGACGACAAAATCAAATTCTCTCATGTGGGGGGGAGGGGGATGTTATCAATCAGGCGCGCGCGGCCGAGGTAAACCGCTGCGGCGAGCCGACCGGCCTGTCTGCGGCTGCGGAGCGGTTCGAGCGTCCCGGCGTCGACCGCCTCGACGTAGTCGATCTTCGCTCCCGGGATCTTTTCGATCAGGCGCTTCGCGTGCGAGGTGATCGCGGACGGCGATTTGTGCCGGGCGGCCGCCTGGAGTGCCTCGTGGATCCCGGGGGCAAGCTGCCGCTCCGCACCGGTGAGGTAGGCATTCCGCGAGCTTGTCGCCAGCCCGTCGGCCTCGCGGACCGTGGGATGTCCGAGCACCTCGATCGGAAAGTTGAGATCCCGAACCATCCGCCGCAAAATTGCAAGCTGCTGCCAATCCTTCTCCCCGAAGATCGCATGGGTCGGCTGGACCAGCAGGAAGAGCTTGGCGACCACGGTGCAGACCCCCTGAAAGTGGCCGGGTCGGGTGCGTCCGCACAGGCGGCTGGAAAGAACCGATTCCTCAACCGCCACGGATCGGCTCCCGTCATACATCTCCCCGGCTGAAGGCACAAAAACCGCGTCAGCTCCCGAGCGCCTGCAGATCGCGAGGTCTTGGCGCAGCGGCCGGGGATACGCCGTAAAATCCTCTTTCGGTCCGAACTGGGTGGGATTGACGAAGATCGAGACAACGACGGCGCCGGATTTTCCCGCCGCTTTGCGGGCCGTACGGACGAGCGCGGCATGCCCGTCGTGGAGGGCTCCCATGGTCGGAACAAAGACAACCTTCCTGAAGCAGCCCTTTCGCCAGGCCCGAATCGCCGCGAGCGATCTGGCAACCTTCATCGAAGCGTCAGAAAATCAGTTCGACGCCGGGGAGGCCGCAGGAGCTGCGACCGCATCGGCCGGGGCCGCGACAGGAGTTGTAGTAACCGCGGCTGCCGGAGTCGGGGTGGCTGTGGCCGCTGCCTGCGGGACCGGCGCGCTCAAAAGCTCTTTTTGAATCGTTGTTTTCCCGGAGGCTGCCTTGGCGGTGATGACCGAGAGCAAAAGGGTGATCGTAAAAAATGCGACGGCCAGCCAGGTGGTGACCTTCGCGAGAACGTGGGTCGTCTGGGCTCCGAAGATGTTGTCGGTAACCCCGCCGCCAAACGCCGCGCCAAGCCCCTCGCTGCGGGGCCGCTGCATCAGGACGACAAAGACGATCAGCAGGCACACCAGGACGTGCAGGGTGATGAGGACAGGCAGGACGATGAACATAGGAAAGACGTTCTACCCTATCCCCGGGGAGCGGGTTGTAAAGTCAGGATCAAAGAAATTTCAGGATCCAGACAACGATGGCTGTTGCGGCCAGCACGGCAAGCGGCAGGAGGATGAAGTTGACGACCCTCTGGCGTCCTTTTCTGCGGCTGCGGAGAAGAGCAAGGAGCCCGCGGCGGGAACGGTGGTGGCGGGCCGACGGGCTGGCGGGCGCTGTCGAAGGCTCGATCGGTGGCGTGCTGTCAAACGGGGTCCGGGGCTGCGAGGGCGGAATCGCCCGCTGGAACAGGGGTTCGTCCGGCTTCCTGCTCAGGTGCAGCTCTCCGCCCTCAACACGGTCGCGAAGGCGCTTTTTCTGAGCCGACACGACAATGCCACCTTTTGGGGGGAGCTTGCTGTGGCCACTGCGATCATCCGTCAGGCTCATTTACCTGCGGGTTACGAGTCCGAAGGAGCCAGGAACGGGGCGATCACACAGGATAGGCCAAGGATGGCAAGAACAGTGAAGGCAAGGATAGGGAGGATCATGAGAGAAAGTTACGGCGAAAAATCCTTAAAATCCAACGGTGGATTTGGTTTTATTTGATGCGCATCAAGGACGATGGCAGTGGGACCAGCCCAGACTGTCTGGCGCCATGAATGATTTCCTGCGTCCCTGCAACTGTGTTCATCCCGAAGAGGCCGAATGCGAGCGGTGCACCGAGGAGCTGCAAGCCAATCCCGGCCGCCACGCCTGCTGCGGTGGGAAGTGCGAGCGCCGCGAGCAGTCGACGTCGTGCGCCTCGGGGCAACAGCCCTGAGGCAGGCTCACTTCTCCGGGATCACCGGAAGGCCGGAGAGGGCCATGGCGATCTCGTGCTCGGGGTATTCGTAGTTCTCCAGCTTTCCGGCAAAGTAGTTGATGTAGGCCTGCATGTCGAAATGCCCGTGGCCGCAGAGGTTGAAAAGGATCGCTTCGGATTTTCCCTCCTCCTTGCAGCGGAGGGCTTCGCGAACCGCCCCGGCGACGGCATGGGAGGCCTCGGGGGCAGGGACGATCCCCTCGGCCCGGGCGAACTGGGTGGCAGCTGAGAAGCACTCCAGCTGTGGAAGCCCGATCGCCTCGGTGAGACCGAGGTCTTTCACGAGGCTGACGAGGGGGGCCATGCCATGGTAGCGGAGCCCGCCTGCGTGGAAGCCGGCCGGGATAAAGCTGCTCCCGAGCGTGTGCATTTTCACGAGCGGGGTCAGCTTGGCCGTGTCGCCCCAATCGTATGCGTAGTGGCCGCGCGTGAGGGTCGGGCAGGCCTCGGGCTCGACCGCAACCAGACGGAGCGGACGGCCGCCGCGTAATTTTTCCCCGAGGAAGGGAAATGCGATCCCGGCAAAGTTTGAGCCGCCTCCGGTGCATCCGACGACGACATCGGGATAATCATCCGCCATCGCCATCTGCTCCATCGATTCGATCCCGATCACCGTCTGGTGGAGGAGGACATGGTTGAGAACACTGCCGAGGGCGTAATTGGTATCGTCCCTGCCCGCGGCGACCTCGACTGCCTCGGCAATCGCGATCCCGAGCGATCCGGTGCAGTCAGGGTCCTGGGCCAATATCGCCCGCCCGGCCTCCGTGCGCGGGCTTGGGCTTGGCGTGACCGAGGCTCCGAAAAGCTCCATGATCGCACGGCGGTAGGGTTTTTGATCGTGCGAAACCCGGACCATGAAGACCTCGCACTCGATCCCGAACATCTGGCAGGCCATCGCAAGCGACGATCCCCACTGACCGGCGCCGGTTTCCGTGGCCAGGCGGCGGATGCCTGCCTGCTTATTGTAATACGCCTGGGGGACCGCCGTGTTTGGCTTGTGCGATCCGGCCGGGCTCACGCCCTCGTATTTATAATAGATGCGGGCGGGCGTATCGAGGGCCTTCTCCAGCCGCCTGGCGCGGAATAGCGGGCTCGGCCGCCAGAGGCGAAGGATGTCCCGAACCTCTTCCGGAATAGGAATTTCGCGCTCGGCGCTCATCTCCTGAGCAATCAGCTCGTCAGGGAACAGTGCCTGCAGCGCCTCCGGCGAGAGCGGCTCCAGCGTCCGGGGGTCCAGCGGGGGTGGGGGAGGGACCGGAAGGTCGGCGGCGATGTTGTACCAGGATTCCGGAAGGCGGCTTTCGTCGAGGAGATATTTGAGCTGTTTGGACATGTTCGATTGGGAAAACCTGAGATCCTACCTGCTTCTGGCCCATTGAAAAGGCAGGACTGGCGCGCAACGCGCCCAAGCGAAAAAAACCAGCTCCTTTTGCGCGGGCGACTGCGGGGATCGGTCGCAGTCGCGCACGCCGGTCCCCGGCCCGGGCCGGCCTACCGGGGCGAAGCGGCAGCCGCTCGCCTGGCTCCCGCCGATTTATCGTGGGCTGCCATGAGGCTGGTGATAATATGGATGCCGAGGAGGATGTCGGAGGAATCGCGAGCGTCGCTGCCCTGAATCATCCACGGCTCATCGAGGATTTTGAGATACCAGACGGTGATGCCGGCCTGCCTGTCGCGCTCCATCAGGTTCAGCATGGCCTGGTTTGGGTCGAGCGTCAGATGGAGGCGGTGGATGAATTGGATTAAGTGCAGCCCCAAATGAAGCAGGAGGCCGGAACAACGCTTCACGTCACCCGATTCGTAGGCACTCTCCAATTCGCCAATCGACTCAATCTGGCGGACGGCCAGGGGGAAATGTTTTTTGACCCTGCGGCCGAGACGGCCGAGCGCCTTGGCGGCGCCGGCTCCTGGGGATTCCCGGTCAAGAATGAGGAGCTGATAAAAGACCTCCCGCTCCCCAAGCAGGTCGCCGATGGCGAGAGAAAGGGCCTGCTTCAGCGCCCGGCTTTCGGTCTCCCTCATCTGGGGGATGATCTGGTAGGCCGCCGACAGCTCGCCGAGCAGCGCAAGCGCCTCGCTGCTCACCGCAAGCAGCTTGCCATCGCGGGTTTCCTTCATGAGCTCGAGGATGCCCGGGATGGCGCGCCGCTCGCCGATGGCTCCCAGCGCCCGAACGCTCTCGATGACGACCTCGCGCTCCGGTGAGGTCAGGTGGCCGATGAGAGCATCCACCGCCCGGGGGTCGGCGGCTTGCCGGAGCGCGCGGCAGATTTGCGGAGCAACCATAGCCGAAGGATCGTTGAGCCGCGCGAGCAGCGCATCCACAGCCGCCAGCGATCCGATCGTGCCCAGAGCCTCGACGGCCTGCTCCTGAAGATCCAGCGAGGGGTCCTCCAGCTTGGCCACCAGGTCGGGGACGGCAAGCCGCGTGCGGGTGTCACCCAGCTTGCGGGCCGCTCCCGCCCGCGCTTGCCGCGTGGCTCCGCTCGTCATGAGGCTGATGTTGTAAAAGTTTCGGATGACCTGGACGGGGCTTGTCAGCAGCATTTCGGAGACCGCAGCGTTGAAAGGCATTTCCTCCTCCGGCATGCGCACGCTCAGCAGGACAGGCAAGGCCACCCCCCAAGCCACCAAAAAAAACAACAAAATCTGCGCATGGTAAAACGAAAACCCGATCCCGCCGGGCAGGTCCCATCCGGTCGGGTGGGCCGAAAACCAATCCATGATCACTCCCCCCGCCAGCGGGCCCAGCGCGGCTAAAAAGCCGATCAGGCACGCGTGCACCGCCATCCACATTGTGCGCCCGGATGCGTCGGACAGCACGCCCAGCAGCCGGATCTGACAAAGCCCCACGCCCGAGAAGAGCGCGCCTCCGCAAATGCTCGTCAGGAAAATGATCAGGGTCACGTCGGAAACCCGCAAGCCCGCAACCTCGTGGACTCCCTCCCCGAGGAAAAAGTACCCCAGCATGCTCAGCGGGGCCGTCAGGAAAAGCAGGCTGGCCGAAATCCGGGACCCCACGCGATCGATCAGGCGGCCGAGAAAATAGCTGGATGCCACCGAGCCGATCGCGCCCGCGACGGTGATCGCCGCAAGCTCGGAGTAGCTCAGCCCGAACTCCTTCTTGAGGTAGACGATGCCAAATGTTCCGACCATGGCAAACCCGAAGCTCCACGCTCCGATCGCCAGGGTCAGACGCCGGAACGCGTCGCTGCGCATCGGGGCCAGAAGCTTTCGCCAAACCGGTGTGCTTCCCTGCCCCGCGCTGCGGGCGGGTTCAGGCACCCCCAGATGGACGATGATATCCAGAAGGCCAAAAATTGCCGCCAAGCCAAACACGAGCGCAAAACCATCCAGGCTGGCGGAGGATTTGTTTCCGTCGTAGGAATCCAACAAAAATCCGGCCAGCCAGAGACCGCCAAGGGAAACCGCCGTGATGACACTCTGCCGGGTGCCCCAGAATTTTCCGCTGGTGCGGCCGGGGATCAGGTCGGTCATCCAGCTCAGCCACGGAGCCCCGCTGGCATTCCCAAGCAACTCGCTGAGGGCCACCGCGGCGACAACCAGAACGGGAATCCATGGCTCCCCGGTGTGCGCAGCCAGGGCCAGAGCCGCCGGAACAAACCACAGCGCCCGGTGCGACAACGCCAGCGCCGCCCACACCTGTTTGCGCGACCCCATCGCCTCGGCCAGCATCGCCCCGGGGATTTGAGCCGCCATGCTGACCAGCCTGACCGCAGTGATCAGCCCGATCAGGACGCCGCTGGCGCCAAGCGCCTCCATGAACATCGTCAGCGGCAGGCCGACCGAAAGCGACATCCACAACATGCCCAGGCTGCCGGCAAAGATGCTCAGCCTCATCGAGCGGGCAAGCTGCCGGTGAGAGATCGTCTCCGGCCGGGCCGATGGTCTTTCCTTGTTCACAGAGTCTTGTGCAAAAACCTTTATGGCAGGCAAACAAAAATGCGATCTCCATTTCCGGGATCCCTCCAAAGAGACCCTGTTTCTTGTGCGACGACAAAATGCCCGATCCCGCGCCTTTCTTCCGGATTGATTTCACGCCCGCCTCGCGTCAATGTTCTCGTATTCCATGAGGGTCCCCATGCATGTCGTCGAAGCCCGCCGCGAAAATCTCGCCGCCCTCATTGAGCGACACCGGTACCTTCCCGTCAGCGAGCTGTGCCGCCGGCTCGGGGTCTCCGAGGCAACGGCCCGCCGCGACCTCGCCGCCCTCGCCAGCCGCAACAAGGTCAAGAGGACCCACGGCGGGGCGCTCTCGGAATTTAATGAGCGGTTTCCTTCATTTCGCGAGCGGCAATCCTCCGGCGCGCGCTCGAAGTCGAGGGTGGCGCGCACCGCGCTCCGGTTGATTCAGCCCGGAGGAACCTACTTCCTGGATTCCGGCACCACGATCTTCGCTCTGGCCGAGGCCTTCTGCTCGTCTCCGGTTTTTCCGGTGACGATCGTGACCTCCAACCTCCCGGTCGGCGAGTTGCTTTCCTCCGTGCCCGACGTCAGCGTCTTCCTCACTGCCGGACAGTTGCTCGGCCGCCAATCGGTCCTGCTCGGCGAGACCGCCCGGCGAAGCCTGGAGTTCTGGAGCTTTGATGTGGCCTTTCTCTCCGCCGAGGCGGCGAACTCCACCGGGATCTGGAATAGCCAGGAAGCCATTGTCAATCAGCAACATGTGGCGATAAAGCGGTCCCGAACATCCATCTACTGCCTCGATGCCACGAAGGTCGGATCCACCGCTCCCTTCTTCCTCCAGCGCTGGCCGGACGTTGATTTCCTCCTCACCGATGCCTCCTCCGAGCGACTCGCCCGTGCCGGCATCTCCCCCGAGCTGGTCGATTGTATCTCCTGCGATCCGTCGTTCCCCGTCCCCGATCTTGCCCCCCCCC
>Ga0247832_1000137_pt1 | contig 141803 bp, 132 predicted proteins | sample LaCruzMarch2015__10_FD_192407 | JGI IMG/M metagenome (GOLD analysis project Ga0247832, IMG submission 192407) | Freshwater microbial communities from meromictic Lake La Cruz, Castile-La Mancha, Spain - LaCruzMarch2015_4m | ecosystem: Environmental > Aquatic > Freshwater > Lake | place: Spain... | reverse complement strand
CGCAACCTGTCGTGCGCAAAGCCCACGCGCGTGCTTCGGACGTGAGGCAAGAAAAGCGAAGTCGAAGGACGAGATCGTAGAGCTGCAAACTCCCAGTCTTGTTATCCCCGCCGGAGCGAAGCAAAGAGCCGGGACCCGGCACGATGCGGCCACATCGGCGCCAGGTTCCGGATCATACCCGACGGGCTGTCGGGGATGCCAAGTTCGAGAATGTGCGCGGCAAGAGCGGCCGTCGGGAGATCGCCGAAATGCGTCATCCGTTCCTTGCAAGCGCAAGCATCGACCGCGCCCCCAGCGCCGCAACAACGAGCCAGATAAAAACTATAACAGGACCGGCAAGCCTACTCTGGGGGCGAGCCGAAGAAGCCTCGGCGCGTGTGCGGCATTCCTCCATCACTGCTCTTGGAACGAGATGGATCACCAACCAGAGACCCGCAGGAACGAGAATGACGTCGTCCAAGTAGCCCAGGACCGGAATAAAATCCGGGATCAGATCAATGGGTGAAAGTGCATAGGCTACAACGACAACACCTACCGCTTTTGTGAACCACGGCGTGCGTTCGTCTTGCACGGCGAAGTAGGTTGCTAGCGTGTCGCGCTTGATAGCGCGGGCCCATCTTTTAAGCGCCGACCACATCTCCGATAGCCTGCCTGTGAACCAGGGTGCCCGAAATAGGCTGGAATGCCTTCGATCGCAATCGTCGGTGGCCGGCAAGGTCAATCCAATAGTGCCGTCGGGAGGCCCCACCCCTGCGAGGCCGGACTTCGCCGCTTTCAGACGGGTTCGGATTTCAAGCTGACTGATTTCCGGGCATGATTAATGTTGCAAATGGCAGATAATCTGTTTGGTATGGCCAACAGGGCGGAACGGAAGAACCATCATGAGCAACACCCCGATATCCATTGATCCGAATTCAAAAGGCAACGCCAACCTTGTCTATATCCTTTACCTGGTTGCGATCGTGGTCGGCATCACCAGTCTCGTCGGTGTCATAATTGCCTACACCAGCAAAGGCAAAGGCGATTCAGTTCTCGATTCCCACTACAACAACCAGATCAATATCTTCTGGAAGGGGCTGCTCTATTCGGTGGTCGGCGTCGTATTGATGGCCGTTCTGATCGGATTTCTCATTCTTCTTGCGACTTTGGTTTGGTACATTGTCCGCTGCGTCAAAGGCATGCAGGCGCTGTCTGCCGGTCAGCCGATTGAAAACCCTGGAAGCTGGATTCTGTAGTCAGGCAAGACACGTCTCTGCTGACCGAGCGCGCACACCTGAACCCTCTTCAGGCAGTATCGGGGCAGAAGACAATAACGCCCTCGCATAGACCATCAACGCCCAATACGAAGCCGAAAACATCTGGCGCAAGGGCCGCTGGAAATCCATCGCCGCAGCCGAATAAGCCGCCTCCGGGATGAGCGGAATGTTTCAAACAGTGCCGCCTGCCTGAGCCGATCGAATACATTCCCCAAGCAGGACCCGAGACCAGCAGTTTTGCAACGCTGAAGCCAGACGCTATCGTTTCGTCACCCAAGCCAAACAGCCTTCGGAGTCGCCGGCGCGGTTCACAGTAACGATGAGCCAGAAATCCTCCTTAAGCAATTTCGCCGATCTGTCTCACAGTCGCTGACGGGGAACAGTTTAACAGTTACTTATGGTTTACTTGTATTTGCTTATTTTATTAACCTGTTGATTACGGGTGACGCTGTATTTGGCCGCGCCGGATGGATCCGCCGGTGCCGCCGATGGAGCCTCAATCATGCAGATAACGCTTTTGTGCCCGACCGTTTTGATCGCCGCGATGATGACAGGCGTCGCCTCTGCTCAAACGGTCCCGCCTTCCCCGACCGATCCGGAGCGGCGATGGTCTGCGCACCTCGAGCGCATCCAAGCGTTTACGCCGCGGGTGTTCGCCACGCCTCGTGGCCGCGGCTTCAATATTGCCATCATCGACTCCGGCGTGCGCGCCGACCACATTGAGTTCAGCGGCGGCAGGCTGATCGGCGGCTTTGACGCCTTTACCGGTCGTACCGGCGTCAGCGCTGCCAGCGATACCAACGGGCATGGCACCCACGTCGCAGCCATAGCGGCAGGACGCCAGGATGGGCGCGGCATGATGGGTGTGGCACCCAATGCTGGCATCCTGGCTGTGAGGGTGTTCCAGGGCGCCACCACTACCGATTCCGTGATCGCGCGGGGCATCGACTATGCGAACACGCAAAATGTTTTCGCCTATAATCTCAGCCTCGGCGGACCGGGCGCGATGCCGGCCACGCGCGCCGCGCTGCAACGCGCTGTCTCGGCCAATCGCCTCATCGTAGTCGCCGCTGGAAATGAGGGCCAAGCCAATCCATCCTGGCCGGCCCGCTACGCGACGGAGAGCTTCGCCAACAGCCAGATCATCGCGGTCGGTGCTGTGGACGAGCGCAATGTGATCGCCCCTTTCTCCAACCGCGCCGGCGATGCGCGAAACTTCTTCCTGGTCGCGCCGGGCACGAACGTATTGGCTGCCTACGCAATGTCGCCCAGCACCTACGCCTATATGAGCGGGACCTCGATGGCCGCCCCGGTCGTGTCGGGCGCTGCGACGGTCGTGAAATCGTTCTGGCCTTATTTAAGCGCACGCAACGTTGCTGAAGTCCTGTTTGCGTCGGCGACCGACCTTGGCGCGCCAGGCGTCGATGCAATCTACGGGCGGGGCCTGCTCAATCTCAACCGCGCTTTGCAGCCGATCGGTCAACAGGTGGTCATGACGCCCACGGGCGCGCAGACGTTTATCTTTATCCCGACCCAGTTTGGCGCGGCGCGTGGCTCCTGGGTGCGCGCGGCCCGAGACGGTGCGTTCGTAGGCGCAGTATTCGACGACTTTGGCCGCGATTTCCAAACTGATTTCGGCGCTGTTTTGGCTGAGCATAAACCCGAAGGCCTGAGCGACATGGCGTCTCGCCTGACCGACCGGTTCGCCGACCGCGAGCGCGTAGTGCGCATGGGCGACGCCGTGGTTCGGTTTGCGGGTCAGCCCCTCGACGCGGGGCACCTATGGCTGAGCGAGGGCGAAGAAATGAGGCCCAATGTGTCGATGCTCTCGCTGCAGCCCAACGGCAACGCCCTTGCGTTTGCTGCGGGCCGCCCGTCTCCGCTTATGGGCGTGCAATCACTTGCGCCGGAGGACGGGCCCCGGATTGAGGGGCTTGGCTTCGTCACCCACGATGCTGTCCTTGCAGGGGAGCGGATGAACTACGCGGCGCGCCTTCACCTCATCAGCAACTGGCACGTCGCGTTCGGCGCAGAAAAAATCACCGATGATCGCACCCCCGCGACACTGCTTCCCACCTATGAAGTGGCGCGTCCCGCCGAAAGCTACGAGATCGAGGCCGCGTGGTTGGGCGAACGCGCCGCCTTCGGATTGGGGTTCACGGCGCTGAGCGAAGAGGAAAGCCGGCTTGGCGACGCGGCTGAACTCGTCCGCTTCAACGGTGCCGCGCGCACCTATTCTTTGGACGCCCAAGGCGCATACGCTGTCTCACCCCGTTTCTCCCTGGGCGCCACGATGACGCTCGCGGTCACCGAAGCGCAGGACGGGGCGCAAGCCAGCATCGCGCGGGCGGTGAGCCCGACCACCAGCGTCGGGGTCGCGGTTGGCGCGGCTGGCGAAAATCTATGGGCCCGCAACGACCGCCTGGAAGCGAGCCTTGGTTCGCCGTTCACCACGACAGATGGAGAAATCGACACCGCTTTCGCGATCGCCGCCGATCCGGAAACCGGCGCCCCGATCTATCACGCGCAAAGAATTGGGCTCGGTGCCGACACCCCGGAACTCCGCTTCGAACTCGCCTATGTCCGGCCGGTCTCGGCGCGGGGCAAGGTCGGGCTCGCGCTCATGAACCGCGCCAACGCGGATGGCGTCGCAGGCTCGACCGAGCAGGCTATCGCCGTAAAATACCGCCTCGGCTTCTGAGCAGCTGTGGGGCGGGCCCGCGACGGACTCGCCCCTCCTCCGGTTACGGGCCTTGAACCTTGCCCGCCGTTCCGACGGGCAGGCAGCCATGAATGTCACGCTCACCTAGCTCAAGGATCAACCTGAGGCCGACGCGCCGCTTAAAAATGGGATGATTACCGTGCGCCCCGGGCCATCATGGGATCGCTCGATAACGCGCCGGTGCTCGCACACGACTTGGCCCTCAGCGACAACGAGGAAGTGATCCGGATAGACCCGCAGGCTGACAGGGCGATTGGCGAACGACGCCGGCACACTGTAGCGATTGCGTTCCAGATGCACGAGACAGGTGGGAGTGACCTGCCCCAGGTTTTTCGGACCAGTTCTTGCTTGGGAAGCGACCATCTGGAAAGGTGGTTATCATGCGGAAGGCCCGTTTTACGGACGAAGAGATGGTAGCGATCCTGCGGGAAGCGGATCGGGAGCCAGCCGGTATTGTTGCGAAGCGATACAAGGTTAGCGAGCAGACGATCTACAACTGGCGCAAGAAGTTCGGCGCTCTGTCGACGGACGAGGTGCGCCGGCTGAAGCAGCTTGAGGCGGAGAACACACGGCTGAAGAAGCTGGTGGTGGACCGGGATCTCGAGATCGAGGTGATGAAGGAGATCGCCGCAAAAAAATGGTGAGTGTGCGGGCCCGCCGCGCCGCTGCGACGTATGCGATTGAACGAGGTCTATCGCACCGTCGCGCCTGCACGCTCCTGAACGTGGCACGATCTGCTCTCAACTATTGCTCCCGGCTGACGGCAAAGGATGCCCCGGCTCTTCAGCGTATGTCCGAGTTGTCCAGCCAGTATCCGCGCTACGGCTACCGGCGGATCGCGATCTTCATGCGCCGGGACGGCCATGCGATGAGCTTCGGACGTGCCTCGCGCCTGTGGCGGGACGCGCAGCTCCAGGTGCCGCGCAAACGTGGCCGCAAGCGGGTTGCCAGCGGGCGTCCGCGGCCGAACACGCCGACCGACGCCAACCAGGTGTGGAGTTATGACTTCGTGTTCGACTGGTGCGCCAATGGCCAGAAGCTCAAGTGCCTGACGGTCACGGATGAATGGACCAAGGAGGGGCTTGCGATCGAAGTCGATGGGCGGATACGCTCGACCCGCGTGATCGAAGTTCTTGCAAGGCTTGTCTCGGAGCGCGGCGCGCCGATTCATCTGAGGTCGGACAACGGTCCCGAGTTTGTCTCCCGCGCCATTCTCAAGTGGATGGTCGACGAGGGCATCGAGACAGCCCTGATCGATCCCGGCAAGCCCTGGCAGAACGGCGCGTGCGAGAGTTTCAATGGCAAGTTCCGCGACGAGTGCCTGAACCTGGAATGGTTCCGATCGAGGAGCGAGGCAAAGGTTGTCATCGAAGCCTGGCGGCGGCATTACAATGAGGTCCGTCCTCACTAGAGCCTCGGATACCTGACGCCGGCAGAGTTTGTTGCCAGCAGAAGATCAACAATTGCAGCGCCCGCTAACGCGACGGGTCGGGACGCTGCGGTGTGTGGGGCCTTCGCGCCCCGACCCGTCGCTCAACCGCTCCGTCAGGGGCATATCGAAAAGGCAGTTCTGGTCGCTCACCCAAAATAGCCGTGGTCCGAAGAATCAGGGCAGGTCAATACCACCGCCGGATAACGCTCAATAATGCCATGTCCAACACTCCATGGTCCCCCGCTCGCCAAAGCTCGGGACCGGTTCAAACATGGGTCAGTTCTCAGTGGAAATTTCTGCCCTCCCAGGGTCAATTCTCAACGGCAATCAACAATCAACACTTACAGCGCCCGCAAACGCGACGGGTCGGGACGCTGCAGTATATGGGGCCACCGCGCCCCAACCTGTCGCTCAGCCGCTCCGCCAGCGGTACATCGAAAAGGCAGTTCTGGTCGCTCATCCAAAATAGCAGTGGTCCGGAGAATCAGGACAAATCAATCAGCCGACTGGTCAGAGCAGGTCGTCCGGCCTCCCAGCTAGCCAGACCTCAAGCGTATGCAGCCCGTGTCTCAGCAGTGCATCAGTTCTGGTGCGGGCTGATAGAAATAACCTGGTTTTTGGATCACCCGTTTCAGAGTAGGGTCATGCCAATGTGCGGCCAGATTGGAAGACATCGGAGGCACCAACCACGGCCAATGGCCGAAAACCTCTCGCCCTGCTTCGGCTTCCCGGCGCCGAAACTTGAGAAAGCTTTCAGACAGGGCGTGATGATCCATAATCCGCACACCTGCCTGTCGGAAGGAATGCAGGACGGCCCGGTTTAGCTCCACCATTGCCTGATCACGCCACAGAGGATTTTTCAGGCTGGTGTCCAATCCAAGGATCGCCGCGACCTTGTCCAGCTTAGCATACCGTCTTGGGTCCCCCAGATTGATACATCCAATTTCAGTGCCCTGATACACGCCGCTAGACGGAGCCGCTGAGTATTGGACGCCCCCTAAATCTAAGGCCATTCCCGAGACTGCAGGAAGAGCAAACCATTTCAGACCCAACTGCGCGAACTCTGGTCGTTCGGGGTGTTGTAGCTTTACCTGAAGCACGTCTGCTTGCGGAATCTCTATCAGTTCCGGTGGCTGCTCGCCGACTTTTAGAACAATCGGAAGGATGTCGAATTCAGTGCCGTCACCTCTCCATCCCATTTTCATGGCAAAGTTTGTTAACTTGACGTTCTTCGGATCCCCTAAAACCTTTCCGTCGGCTGCCAGGTAGCCCGCATAAAGAATCAACTGCGGGTTAAGGATCCGGATCCTAGGCTCTCCCGGCCGGAAGACGGTCAATGCCGGTCTCAGATCTCCCGAATTCGTCGACCATCGAATATGGGCCAGGATGGCTTCGAAAATCTCATCTGGCCGCGTCAGACTTCGAGCATCAAAGACTTTGAGCGAGGGCCAGAACATCCTGCCGATGCAGCGGATGCTATTGCGCCAGGCAACCCTGGCCCCGAAAGTCAGTTCCTCGGAGGTCTGGTTCCAGAGGCCGGTGCGTTTAACTTCGTCCTTCATCGTATCAATCCGGCGCTCTATGTCCTTCATGCCCGTCTCACGTGCCATCTGGTGCAGAAAAATCTGTGCTTCCAACACCGGATCATGAGACTCTGAAAGCCAAAAGCTCCTGGCTTCTGCAGCTTCAGGTAAAACGTCTTGACTAAACGGACATTGTGCATGAGGCGCGTTCATGAATTCTCTCTGATGTTAATCTGTCGGAGTTTATGTCCGCTGTATTGCGCCACTGGCAAACCGGATCAGTGTTTGTGCGAAAGCGCCACCACATGATGGCCTTGCGCAACGCTGTCAATCCGCGCGCAAATTGATCGCGGTTACGACAAGCCAATGACACGGAGCCCCCCGCTCCAATCCAAGTGGCAACAAACATGGGAACCGACAAGCGCTTCTTCGACGAAATGAATACCTCCAGCTACGATCCCGTCGCTGAGGCACCACCGCCCGGGGTGGAAGGGGCCGAGAGCCACGTTTTATGCCGAGCCGGGCCCACGGGCCTACGCGAGTGTTATGTGCAGATTCGTGAGCCGGGAGCTGACCCGTTCCTTCCGCTGCCGACTACTCCGGAAACAGTGAACACGTCTACCTCCGAAACCGCCCCGCTTCCGGAGCCGCAAGGCCCACGATTACGCTTCATGTTTGCCGCAAATGGCCCTTATCTGGCGCAGATCGCTGCGGTGCGTTCAGAGGAAGCAGCCGAGTCCATCTGGAACCGCGTGACGTCTTCGTCGCCAGATCTCTATGACGGCGCGACGAAAAACATCCAGCGCGCCGACCTGGGCGCGGAGGGTGTATTTTACCGGTTACGCGTCGGGCCATTTGCCGACAGATCGGAGGCCTCGGCTTTTTGTGACGCGGTCAAGGAGGCCGGTGCCAACTGCATCGTGGTGAACAGATAGTGATCAGAACTACCGCCTAATTTGGCCTGCCCATCAGAAGATGGTCCACCAGATTTTTTAGTCCGGCGGTTTTGACGTCACAAATTTGGCCCAGGCGTCATAAAGAGGTCGGCGTTGTTCAAGGTAATCCGTGCGGCGATAGGTCCGCACAGTCTTTCCATCAACCTTGTGCTGAATCATGGTCTCTTTGACTTCGTGAATAGCGGACGTGGCATCTTCTAGCCAAACTCTCATACTCGTTCGAAACCCATGCGGCCGCGCTGTTAGTCCCCGGCGTTCCATCAGGCGGCTCATCGTGGCATCGCTTATTACACCGGAACGAATAGACGGGAAGAGAAACCCGTCCCGTGCAAGCGGCCGCGCCAGGCGGATCACATCCAGCGCCTGGGGTGAAAGGTGGCATCGAAAAGCATCTGTGGAGCCTTCTTTTCCCTTTAGTAGTTCTGGCGGTGCAGTCCAAACGTCGCCTTCAATGTGGTCCGTATGCAGAAACCGAACCGGCTTCACCCGGTGTCCGGTCAATATCAGCAGTCGGAGAGCGAGGTGAGCAGTCGTTGGTTCTTGCAGACTTGCAAAGAAGGCGGTGTCCAGCGACATCAGGAACTGACCCCCTTTCGTCATGAAGAACTGACCCCCTCCTGGTTTGAAGTTGAAGAGTTGGGCTTCGCCGAAGCGGCCTTTTGCAAAAGGCCGCTTCGGCGCTTTTCCCGGAGCCGGTAGCTTTCGCCGCGGATAGTGACGATGTGGCTATGGTGCAGCAGTCGGTCGAGGATTGCCGTTGCGACGACGGGGTCGCCAAAGACCGCCCCCCATTCTCCGATCGACCGGTTCGAAGTGACCAGCAGGGCGCCGCGCTCGTAGCGCCGGCTGACAAGCCGGAAGAACAGATGCGCGGCATCTGGCTCGAACGGCAAGTAACCCAACTCGTCGACGATCAGCAGCTTGGGTTTGGCGAGTTGGGACAGCTTGTCTTCCAATTTCCATTCAGCATGCGCCTTGGCAAGTGCTGCAACCAACGTGACTGCAGGGATGAACAGGACCGTGTATCCGGCAATGATCACTTCGTGATGACAGCCGGGATTTCTGGATCAACAACGGAACCGGCGATGATCCGGAAAACTACCCACCAAACGCAGAGGGGCTGGCCAGTTTCATCCGACGCGAACTGATGCCGCTTTTGCAGCAACAGAAAACCGAAGCGACGATGCGGCAGGCTGTTCGTGTTCAGGCCTGGGGCGAAAGCCTCGACCCCACCTATATGGACCGGCTCATGCAACTCGATGAGCGGCTGACACGGCAGTATGAGAAGTTGCTCGGGATGCTGGAGCGGATCCAGGCTAAATCTGGTCGGTAGTTGTACCGCGGAACGCGCATTTCCTGACAAACGTTTGCCTAACGCCAAAACGGACGGCCAAACCGCAAAATCAGTTGGCACGAATGTGGCACGAATTTTTGCTTGGAATGCTTTGCCGCGCACGTTTTAGGGGCTAAGTCCTTGTTTTCAGTGGTGCCGGCAACAGGACTCGAACCCGTGACCCCCTGATTACAAATCAGGTGCTCTACCAGCTGAGCTATGCCGGCACGGCGTTGCGGATACCGGAATCCCCACCGCGGCGCAAGCAGGCGGCGGCGCCGCGAGGCCCTTGCAAGTTGCGTTGCGGCGCGGTTTCGAGTATTATCGATAAACAATAATTTGGGGATTCGAGATGCCGACGCCGCCGGAGCCAGCTGAACGTGCCCTGATGCCCGACCTGCTGCGGGCGTTTGCCCTGTTCGGCATAGCCGTCGTCAACGTTGTCGGCTTCGCCCAGCCGTTCACCAGCGGGTTCCACGATGGCGGACTGAACATGGGGCTGGATCAGGCGGCCTTTGCCGGTGTCGCGGGCCTCTTCCTGATGAAGTCCTATCCCCTCTTCTCGATGATGTTCGGCGCCGGCCTCAGCTATCAGCTTTCGGCCGCGGCGCGGGCCGGCCAGGATTTCGGGCCGCGATACTTCCGCCGGATGGCAGCGCTGATCGTTCTCGGCGCGCTGCATTTCGTGTTTTTCTGGATCGGCGACATCCTGCTGACCTACGGCCTGCTCGGCTGCCTCCTGTTCGTGCTGCGGGACGCAACGGTCAAAGTACTGGTCCGTACAGGGATCATTCTCATTGCCCTCAATACGTTGCTGCTGCTGAGCTTCGGGGCCCTGCAGTGGGCCGGCGAGACCTTTGCGCCCGAGGCCATAGCCGATGCCGGCTATGACCAGATGGAGGCCGAAGCGATGGCCGCCTTTGGCGAAGGCAACTTCATGCAGGCGGCCGCCTACCGGCTGAACCTCCTGCCCTTTGTGCTGCCCAGCGTGATCATTCAACAGGGCATCGCCGTGTTCGGGTTCTTCTGTTTCGGGTTGGCCGCCGTTAAGTCGGGCGTCATCGATCAGCCGTCCGCCCAGATCTGGAAGCTGTCCCGGCGGGTGTTTCTTCCACTCGGCCTCGCCGGGAGTGCTGTGGGGGCCTGGATCCTTCTGAATGCCGCCTCGTCGGTGGACAGTACGTTCATCCTCGGCAGCGGCGTGATCATGGCGTTCTCGGCCTTTGCGGCGCTTGGTTATGCCGGGCTGATCGCCGCGGCGTCCGGCGGCGTTGCCGGGCCTGTTCGCCGCTTCCTCGCACGGGCCGGTTCAGCGTCGCTCACCGCTTATCTTCTTCAATCCCTCCTCTTCTCGCTGATCTTTTCTGCCTACGGGCTCGATGCCTTTGGCCGGATGGCAGCCGCAGAGGCGACCCTCGTTGCGGCGGGCGTTGGGGTCGCATCTCTGGTCTTCACCGGCCTCTGGCGAAGCTTTGCGCCGCGCGGGCCGATGGAGGTGCTGCTGCGCAGGATTACCTATTGGGGCCGGGGCTAGCGCTTTCCTTTGCCGCGCAGAACGTTAAAAGGCGCACTCCTCTGATCCGAAAGGCCCATTTGCCTCCATGACCCAGACCCGCCGCATTCTTGTCACCTCTGCCCTGCCCTACATCAACGGCGTCAAGCACCTTGGCAACCTCGCCGGGTCGATGCTGCCGGCAGATGTGTACGCGCGGGTGATGCGGCTCAAAGGCCATGACGTCACCTATATCTGCGCGACGGACGAGCATGGCACACCGGCCGAACTGGCGGCCCAGGCGGCCGGCCAGACCGTGCAGCAATATTGCGACGAACAATACGAAATCCAGCGCAAGGCCGGCGAAGGCTTCCTGTTGTCGTATGACTGGTTCGGCCGCACGTCGCGTCCGGCAAACCACAAACTGACCCAGCATTTTGCGCAGATGCTTGAGCAGAATGGATTGATCGCGTCGCAGACCTCGAAACAGGTCTATGCGGTCGATGATGGCCGTTTCCTTCCGGATCGCTATGTCGAAGGCACCTGCCCCCATTGCGGCTTCGAGAAGGCGCGCGGCGATCAGTGCGACAATTGCGGGCGCCTGCTCGACCCTGTCGATCTCAAGAACCCCTACTCAGCTGTGACCGGCAGCCGGAACATCGAGATCCGGGACACTGAGCATCTTTATCTGCAACAGACCGGCATGCAGGAAACGATTCGCGCCTGGGTAAACGAAAAAGGCGTGAACTGGCCATCGCTCGCCGTGTCCATCGCGAACAAGTGGCTCGATGAGGGCCTGATCGCCCGCTCGATTACGCGCGATCTCAGCTGGGGCGTGAAGGTAACGTCCGCCGACGGATCACCGCGCTCGGGCTTCGAGAACAAGGTGTTCTATGTCTGGTTCGATGCGCCGATCGGCTACATTTCTGCGACGCAGGAATGGGCCGAGGCGAGCGGCAATGACTGGGAGAAGCTCTGGCGGCGCGACAAGGGCGCCGACCAGACCGAGTATGTCCAGTTCATGGGCAAGGACAATGTCGCGTTCCACACAGTCAGCTTTCCTGTGACCTTGCTTGGTTCGGGAGAGCCATGGAAAACTGTGGACAAGCTGAAGGCCTTCAACTGGGTCACCTGGTATGGCGGCAAGTTCTCGACCAGCAACAAGCGCGGCGTGTTCATGGATACGGCGCTCTGCCTTCTGCCTGCGGATTACTGGCGCTGGTACCTGATCGCCAATGCGCCCGAGGGATCAGACGCAGCTTTCACCTGGGAAGGCTTCCAGGCCGCCGTCAACTCAGACCTTGCAAACGTGCTCGGCAATTTCGTCAACCGCATCACGAAGTACTGCGCGTCGAAATTTGATGGCAAGGTGCCGGAGGCTGGCGCGCCCGGAGAGGCCGAGGCCTGGATGGCGAATGAACTCGCGACGCGGCTGAAAGCCATCGATGAGCATTACGAGGCCATGGAGTTTCGCAAAGCGGCGGCCGAGACGCGCGGCCTCTGGGCAGCCGGCAACGAATACCTCACCAAGGCTGAGCCCTGGGTGAAATACAAGTCGGATGTGGACGGCGCGGGCGTCGGTGTCCGTGCGGGCATCAACCTCGCGGCTGTCTTTGCGATCATCGCGCAGCCAGTCATTCCGGATGCAGCCACCAAAGTGCTGGACGCGCTCGCCATCCCGCAAGGCAATCGCCGCTGGCCGGATTGGCAGGATAAGGGTCTTCTGGATGCGATCCCGCGCGGCCATGTGATCACGCCGCCGGACGTGCTGTTCCAGAAGATTGAGGACACACAGGTCGCCGAATGGACGGAGCGGTTCGGCGGCGGCTGAGCCTCAGGCGGGCTTTCGGAAACTGGCGAGTACATTGTTTGCCGGCATATCGGTGACGCTGTGCAGCGCCAGGCCAGACGCTTCGGCGAGTGGGACGATATCCCGGTCAAGGTCGCGCACGCCCCAGTCCCGGTTGCGTGACTTCAGGCTTTCGTCGAAAGCGGTGTTGGAGGGCGCGGTGACGCCGTTGCGGGCGAAGGGTCCGTAGAGGATCAACTGGCCGCCGGGCTTCAGGAGACGCCCTGCCCCGCGCACGAGACCCGTCGCGGCACGCCAAGGCGCAATGTGCACCATATTGGCGCAGAAGATGGCGTCCCATCCGCCTTTTGTTTCGGCGGCGAGCCAATCATCAGTCGACGCATCAATTGTCAGCGGACCCTGCAACCGTCCAGTCTGATCGAGGCGTCGCCATGCAGTCTGACTGACGAGACTTTCGGGATCAATGTCCGAATAGGTCCAATTCAGCACCTGAAGCGAAGCGGAGAAAAACGCGCCATGCTCGCCCGTGCCGGAGGCAACTTCGAGGATACTGGCGGGAAAGGAGATCAGACGAGAGAGCCCATCGCGGATGGGTTCGCGGTTTCGGGCGGCGGAGGGCGAGTAGCGGCGTGCGTCGTCGTCCTCGCTGCGCGTCCCGGGCGCAACGGGCGGTTTAACCGCCATGGAGCGCTTTCTCGAAGTCGAACATCTCGGTGGTCACGCTTGCCTGCCCCATCGCGTTGTATCGGGGCCCGGCAGCGCTTTCCGGCGCGAAGTGCGCGTCAAGCCGGGCGACCTGCGCGGCGCTGAGCGTAACATCGGCCGCCCGGTGGTTTTCTTCGAGATGTGAGAGACTGGTTGTGCCCGGGATCGGCAGGACGTGTTCGCCTTTCGCCATCGTCCAGGCGAGCGCCAATTGGGCCACCGAACAGCCTGCGTCACGGGCGACGGAGCGGGTTTCTTCCAGGAGCGCCAGGTTCTTTGGATAGACCGCGGCGTCAAAGCGCGGAAACATGATGCGCCGCAAATCGGCGTCGTGGAACTTTGCGGGGTCGGCGGGCGGATCGGCGAGAAAGCCCCGGCCGACCGGTGAGAAGGCGACCAGCGCGGTGCCAAGTTCCCTGCACGCGTCCAGAACGGCAATCTCGGGATTGCGCACCCAGAGGGAGTATTCAGACTGCATCGCGGCAACAGGGTGCACGGCGTGTGCGCGGCGCAGCTGGTCTTCGCCCATTTCCGAGAGCCCGATGAAGCGGATCTTGCCGGCTTTCACGAGATCGCCCAACGCGCCGGCGGAGTCTTCGATCGGAACGTTAGGATCCGGGCGATGCAGGTAGTAGAGGTCGATGACGTCCGTGCGCAAACGTTTCAGGCTCGCGTCGCATGCGGACTTGATGGCCTCGGGGCGCCCGTCAAGATAGCGCTGTCCATCTCTGAAGCCGAGCACGCATTTGCTGGCGAGGAAGTATTCCTTCCGGCGATGACCGAGCGCTTCAGCGATCAGTTCCTCGCTGCGGCCCATACCGTAGATCGTGGCTGTATCAAGAAAATCGCAGCCGAGATCGAGCGCGCGGACAAGCAGAGCCTTGGCAGCCGTCTCATCCATCGCAGGACCATAGGCGTGGGTGATGTTCATGCACCCGAGGCCGACAGGGTGGATGTCCCGGTCGCCGATGCGGCGTTTGGCTGTGCTCATTGTGTTACGCTCTCGCCTTGAAGCGCTGGCGAAGGTCAGCTTTCACGATCTTGCCGTTCGCATTGCGCGGCAGCGGCTCGTTGAGGAACTGGATTTCGACAGGCACCTTGAACGCCGCGATCTGCCCTGCGACGTGTGCGCGAAGCTCGGCTTCCGTGACGGCCTTGCCCGGTTTGAGCTGCACGACAGCGCCGACTTCTTCGCCGAGGATCTTGTGCTGGATCCCGACAACGGCAGCGTCCATGACCGCTGGATGGTCGTACAAGGCATTCTCGACTTCGATACAGTAGATGTTCTCGCCGCCCCGGATCAGCATGTCCTTGGCGCGGTCCACAAGATAGAGGAAGCCTTCCTCGTCGATGCGCGCAAGGTCGCCCGTGACGACCCAGCCACTGCGGAAGGTCTCGGCGGTTGCATCCGGCCGGTTCCAGTAAAGCCGGCAGTTCGACGGGCTCTTGCACCAGAGTTCGCCGACTGCGCCTGGTGTGACGTCCCTGCCCTCAGGATCGCAGATTTTGATCTCGACAGCGCCGGGCGGCGCGCCAGCGCTGGACGGGCGGTTCACATAGTCTTCGCCGATATTCAGGGTGGCTGTTGCGCAGGTCTCGGTCATGCCCCAGCCGTTGCCAGGGGCGGCGTCGGGGAAGCGTTTCTTGATGGTCGAGACCAGCTCCGGCGCAGATGGCGCGCCGCCATAGGATATGACCTGGATGCTGGAGAGGTCATACTTGTCCCGGTCCGGATGTTCGAGTAATTGCCAGGCAATGGCCGGTACGCCGCCTACGGACGTTATCTTCTCGGCTTCGATGATCGGAAGGGCTTGCCCGGCATCCCATTTGTACATGGAGACGATCTTGTCTCCGCGCAGGGCGGACGGGATCAGGACGGCGAAGGCGCCGGTTGCATGGAAGAATGGTACAGCGAGCAGCGTGGCGCGCATCGCGTTCGGATCCGGCGCCGGAACCGGCTCGCCCTTACGCAAGTACATCCGTGCCTGACAGGTCAGCGAGTTGAACATGTTGGAGACGACTGCGCGGTGCGTCGCCAGGGCGCCTTTCGGCTTACCGGTTGTGCCCGACGTGTACATGATCGTCGCGTCGTCTTCGGGACTGAGCGCCACGTTCACCGGTCCGGGGTCGGGCAACCTGGCCCAGGAATTGGGGTCACCCACGATCGGATTCAGAGAGGCGACGCGCGGGTCCGCAATCTCCTCGGCCGAAGCGCGCGCAATCAGGATGTGCTTGAGGTCCGGCAGACGCGCCAGCCGGTCCCGGATGCGCTCGTAGATATGGGCATCAATGATGGCGACCTTCACGCCAGCGAAGGAGAGGCCGTATTCGAGTTCGTCGGCTGTCCACCAGGAGTTCATCGGCGTCGTGATCGCGCCGACACTCAGCGCCGCGTAGAAGCCCAGAGGCCATTCAGGATAGTTGCGCATGATGACGCCAACGCGGTCACCCTTCTCCACGCCGAAATCGGTTTGCAGGCTGCGCGCCAGCGTGCGCGAGGCGATCTGCAAGGCGCGGAAGGTCACCCGCTCGTTTTCATAAACGATGTAGGTGCGCTCGCCGAACTGTTCGGCTGCCGCGTCAAGGATGGCCGGCACTGTCGGCGGCGCGTTCTTGTAGACCTTCATGGGAACGCCGCGAATGACAGCATCCTCAAGTTCAACCGGCGATCCTGCGCCCGAGAGCGCCGCATTGGCATCTGCGATCGACATGGCAGGCCAGTTGGGTATCGCGCCTTCGGCCATAGTGTTTTCCTCCCGGATGTTTTGTCTTGTTCAACAAACCATGTCTGACCGGGGGTTTGAAGGGGCCGGAGCGCGAAAATCCGGCTCGGGCCGATATCAATCGCTTCGGGCGGCGAGCACGTGTTCAAGGTCCCTGCGCGAGCGTAGCCGCCTCGGCCGCGCATGGATCGCCCAGGACAGCATCAGGCCAAGGCTGAAAACCATCAGACCCGCTTTCAGCAGGGCCGCCAGCGCTTCGTTCCGGGGCAGCACCGGCAGCGAGAGCACAAGTGCCATCAATGCCAGCAGCACCGCGGCGTTGACCCCCAGCAGCAGCCAGTAGACCGCGGGCGGCTCACCGGCCACAAACTCGGCGTCAGGGTTCTCCTTCCAGACGCCGGAGACCACCTGCCGGACAAATCGAAAGAACACTTCCGACCGGTCTTCCAGCTGACCGCTCTCGGCCAGGTGCGTGTTAGAGATCATGCGGCGGGACCTGAGGCCCGTCACTTCCATGATGAACCTTGTATCCTGCGCACGGGCCGGCGAGAAGTTGAGACGTATCCGGCGCACATTGCGGTAGCGCAGGGTCGAGATCAGGACGCCGGACGGCCCGAAATACTCAAGCTTGTCGCAATGAGCCCGCCACAGGGCTTCGCCTTCATGCGATAGCGAAGCCCTGCGGCGATACTCGATTGCGGACATCTGGCCTCACCTCTTTCAGGCGAAGCTAACGCTTATTTTCCAAAATCGCAAAAGCGCAGGTTGCGAGACGTCCCGTCGCGGTCGGTGACAGAGTACGCGCGCCCGGTGAGGTTTGAATCGTCACAGAGGTAGCCGATCTGGAACATCGCGAGCAATTCCTCGTTGCCGGGTACGATGTCATTGGCGACCATCACATCGATGGCTTCCTGATGCCGGCCAAGGTTGAACAGCGCGAAGAACTTCTGGGACTGGGTCGAATTGATCGATCCAAAGGTCGCGAGATGCGCGGCGACCGCTGCCTCGGCGCCAGGCAAAGCAGCGGCTGCTTGTTTTGCGGCGGCGGTGTTCGGATATCCGGCCAGCACTTCGTTGAAGTACTCGACGGCGCCTTCGCTGTCATAGCCGGTCGGCGACGCGCTCAGTTTGCCGAGCTTGAACAGGGTTTCGCCGCGCTCCGCGGGCGTAATGCCCGTGTCGCCGACCAGCTGCATCAGCCGCTGGATGGCGGTTGGCGTGTTGCCCGCCGCGACAAGTTCATCTGCGGTCTTGATGGCGAGGGCATATGGCGACGGGGCCTGGATTTGTGCGCCGTCAGACGAACCGGAAGAGGCGGGCGCCGAAGCACAGGCGCTCAGGACGAATGCGGAAGCGGCAGCAAACAGAAGGGGACGAAGCATCGGTTTTCTCCGTTGAACATCAGGGACAAGCGCTGGAATGGGAATGCGCAAGACCCTGCTTAGCTTGGCAAGCCAAGCGGCGACAGGGCCGAACTGAGGTCAAACTGTGGCAGCGGGCGCCTAGGCGCGAACGGCGCGCTCGATTGCCGAAATGTCACCCCGGCCCAGCGCTTCGATGGCCCGTGCCGCGATATGGCGGGCGTTGAGGCCCGCCGTCTCGTACATCGCGTAAGGCGTGTCGTGGTCCTGGAAGATATCGGGTAGCGTCATCACGCGAACCTTGAGACCGCTGTCGAGCCCCCCGGCATTCGCGAGATGTTCGAGCACGAAGCTGCCGAAGCCGCCGGTGGAGCCTTCTTCGATCGTGATCAGCACTTCATGCGATTTGGCGAGACGGTTCACGAGATCGGCATCGAGCGGCTTTGCGAAACGGGCGTCTGCCACAGTCACGCTGAGGCCTTGCGCCGACATAAGCTCTGCCGCCTTGAGGCATTCCTGAAGACGAGCGCCGTAGGACAGGATCGCGATCGTCGTGCCTTCGCGCACGATCCGGCCCTTGCCGATCTCGAGCGCTTTGAGTTCCTTCGCGATCTCGGCGCCTGTGCCCTCACCGCGTGGATAGCGGATGGCACTCGGGCGGTCGTCGATCTCGAGCGCTGTCTTCACCATCCGGGCGAGATCGGCTTCGTCGCCGGCCGCCATGCAGATGAAGCCGGGGAGCGCGCCGAGATAGCCGATATCGAAACTACCGGCATGGGTTGCACCGTCTGCGCCGACGAGACCTGCGCGGTCCAGGGCAAAGCGGACTGGCAGTTTCTGGATCGCCACATCGTGCACGACCTGGTCGTAGCCGCGCTGGAGGAAGGTCGAGTAAATGGCGCAGAACGGCTTCATGCCGTCGGCGGCGAGGCCGGCTGCAAACGTCACCGCGTGCTGCTCGGCAATGCCGACATCGAAATGCCGTTCCGGGAACCTGGCGCCGAAAATGTCCGTAGACGTACCAGACGGCATCGCCGCGGTGATGGCGCAGATCCTGTCGTCGGTCTCACCGAGCTTGGCGAGCGTCTGTCCGAAGACTTTCTGGTAGGACGGCGCGCCGGCGGCGCCTTTGGCCTGTTCGCCCGTGACGACGGAGAATTTCGAGACGCCATGATACTTGTCGGCGGAGTTTTCTGCCGGCGCGTAGCCCTTGCCTTTCTGGGTCACGACGTGAAGCAGGATCGGGCCGTCCTCGATATCGCGGACGTTTTCGAGGATCGGCAAGAGCGTGTCGAGGTCGTGACCATCGACGGGGCCAATATAGTAGAAGCCCATTTCCTCGAACATCGTGCCGCCCATGGCGAAACCGCGAAGATATTCTTCGGCGCGGCGAGCCGGCGATTCGAGGCCCATGGGCGCAACGACCTTCTTCGCGAACCGGCGCAGGCCCCGATAGGGCCGAGATGAGACGAGACGCGAGAAATAGTGGCTCATGGCGCCCACAGGCGGCGCGATCGACATGTCGTTGTCGTTGAGGATCACGATCAGGCGCGACTTGTCCGCGCCCGCATTGTTCATCGCCTCATAGGCCATGCCTGCCGACATGGAGCCGTCGCCGATGACACAGATAACGTTATTGGCGCGGCCCTGCAGATCGCGCGCCTTGGCGAAACCGAGCCCTGCCGAAATGGACGTCGAAGCATGCGCCGCGCCAAACGGATCGAACTCGCTTTCGGAGCGCTTGGTGAAGCCGGAGAGGCCTCCCCCCTGGCGAAGGGTGCGCATCCGGTCGCGGCGGCCGGTCAGGATCTTGTGGGGATAACACTGGTGGCCCACGTCCCAGATCAGCTTGTCATCCGGCGTGTTGAAGACTGTGTGGATGGCGACGGTCAATTCTACCACACCGAGACCCGACCCAAGATGGCCGCCGGTCACCGCGACAACGTCGATCACTTCGTTGCGGACTTCATCCGCGATCTGCTTTATATCCGCGCGCGGGCGCCCCTTAAGGTCTGCCGGAGACTGGATCAGGTCCAAAAGGCGGTTGGGGCGTAATTCAGACATCTCATTCAATCTTTTCCGGACCTGAGCCTCGCCCGTTCAGCGCGGCCTGTCCAACACATAATCCACGGAGTGCAGCAGGACAGCGGCCTTGTCACGGAAAATCGCCAGATGTTCCTTGGCCTGGGCGGCCAGAAGCCGCACCCTCTGGCGGGCGCCGTCCACCCCCAGAAGCGTTACAAAATTCGCCTTTCCGGCGACGTGATCGGTCCGGAGCGGCTTGCCTGCGACGGCTTCGTCGCCCTCGGCATCGAGAATGTCATCCGCAATCTGATAGGCAAGGCCAAGGTCATTGGCGAACCCGGCCAAAGCGTTGCGCTCCGCTTCCCGCGCATGGCCGATGATTGCCGCTGATTCCACCGCGTAGGAGATCAGCGCGCCGGTCTTCAGTCGCTGCATCCGGGTGATGGTGTTGAGGTCCCTTGGGCTGTCTTCTTCCAGCATGTCGATCATCTGACCGCCGACCATGCCGCGCGCTCCTGACGCATCTGCGAGACGCTCGATCAGCATCACGCGGATCGCCGGATCGTCATGTGTCTCGTTTGAGGCGAGGATCTTGAAGGCCAGCGTCAAAAGCCCGTCACCGGCCAATACCGCCGTTGCTTCATCAAAAGCCTTGTGCACGGTGGGTTGTCCGCGCCGGAAGTCATCATCGTCCATACAAGGCAGATCATCGTGCACGAGGGAGTAGCAATGCACGCATTCGAGTGCTGCGGCTGTCCGAAGCAGGCTCTTGTCTGACGCGCCGAACATCGCGCCGGTTTCGATCACGAAAAACGGCCGCATCCGCTTTCCGTTCGCCAGTGCCGCATGGCGCATGGCGCGCATCAGGTTTGCTTCGGGGCCACTCGCCGGCGGGATCAGCTGGTCGAGCGCAACCGTTACCCGGTCTGCAACTTCCTTCAGCTTCTGCTCAAAATCTGCCACGTCCGCCATTGTCTTGTTGAAATCTCAATCAAATGCGGCGGGTTCAGTTGTCGGGCCGTTCGTGCCTTGCACGATCTGTTCGACCTTCAGTTCAGCAGACTTCAGACGCGCCTCGCAATGGGCTTTCAGCGCGGCGCCGCGCTCGTAGATCTCGATCGATTTTTCGAGTTCGACGTCACCGGTTTCGAGCTGCCGGACAATCCCTTCAAGCTCGGCGAGGGCTTCTTCGAAGCTCATCTTGTCGACAGGCTTGATCTTCGTTTCAGCCATTTCCGGAAGGTCCTCGCGTCACATCCCAACTGGTATTAGAGCCGCGAAGTGAGGGCGACAACCAAAATACGTGCCCGGGGCTTTCAGTGTCCGCGATGCTCGTAAACGCGGAAGCTCCAGTAGCTGTCGCCCCCGTCGTAAACGCACTCCCAGCCAAGGCGCGCGAGTTCCGGCCGGAGCATCCGATTGAACCATCCATGGGCGGCCAGATAGACCTTGCCCTGCGCGGAGGCCTCATGCAGCCGCAAGGCAGCGATCTTCGCCCGCAGGCGCGCCTGCGAAGAGGATTCGCCGTCTAGCCGGTGACCGGCCAGCCAGGCTGCGCGGGCGAGTATGTTCCAGGTCTTCGGCAGCGCCTTGAACCCGGTGAGCTTGGGCGGAGGCAGCGGGGCTTCGTTGAACACCGGGTCATGGCTTGCCGGCTTGTGGGGCAAGGCGAAGCCGGCGGTTTGCTGGGCCCTCAATCGCCCTGATGCGAAGATAACCTCCGCGTCCGCCACAATGCGCCTGAGGCCTTCCGGCGCAGTCTGTCCCTCGGCCAGTGCGCCTTTTTCATAACTGTCCCACCAGTTCACATAGTCGCGCCAGGCGAGCTTCGGGCCAGCCGAGCGATCCAATGCCGGCTTGCCATGACGTGAGATGATGATGGGCCCCCGCACGGAGCGTTTCGATGTCGTTTCAGGCATCGTCGTTCCTCGTCGGATCCCAGACCGGCGGACCCCTTGCCCAGCCCTACCGGACTAGCGGCGTTGCCTTCCCCGGGCAAGCAGGAAGCCGTTTCGGATCGCGGCTAAAGGCCTCTCCAGACCCGCTTCTTGCACGCTTCGCCGTCCTGCAGCTTGCAGCGATGGAACGTAAGCAGGACCGTGTCGGCACGGCCGATGAGGTGGTCCATCGGCACGAAGCCAATCGAGGCATCATCTGCGTCGCCGCGGAGCGGGCAGCCGGCCTTATCCACAACCCCGTTCATGGGCAGACAATGCCCCGATAACTCCCGGCTGTCGTAGGAATTGTTCCGGTTATCACCCACGAGGAACATGTGGCCTTCCGGCACCACGAACATCAGCGAATCGGCGACAGGGCGCCCGCGCAGGCCGCGGTGCGTTGTCCAGGTGCGATCACCAAGCGTTTCGGTCCATTCCTGCGCCTCGTCGATCACCACCTCTTTATCCGGCACATAGCGTACGGTGCGCACGAACGCCGAGTCGACCGGTTGCCCGTTCAGAATCAGAGCCTCGCCGAGAAACTTGACGGTATCGCCTGGCAGGCCGACAATCCGCTTGATCATCACGCGGTCCGAGTGAGTGTGTTCGAAAACGACCACTTCGCCGCGTTCGGGGGCGCCGGGGAAGAACCGGCCATCGCCGAGCGGCAGGTAACGGCCCATGCTGAGGGGAAGCGAATAGCGGCCATAGCCGAACGCAAACTTCGAGACGGCGACCCGGTCGCCCACTTCCAGGGTCGGCACCATGCTTTCGGAGGGAATCACCCGCTGCTCGTAGAGCAGCCCGGTAAACAACAGGAAGGCGGGGGCGACGATCGCGAGCGTAGCGCCCCATTCCTTGAGTTCGCGCACCACTTTTTGCATCGCGGTCAACGGCTGGGTCTCAGTCGGGGCGTCGATTTCGCTCGGCATTCTGACCTCAAAAATCCATTTGCGAGGCTGTCTTAGACGAATTTCCGCCGTCCTGCGAAGGCGAAAACGCCGACTGGACTGCTATTCGCCTGGCAGCGCGGCATGCGCAAGATTGTAGAGGGAAACGCCCCCCGCGGTCTGGGAAACAGCAACTTCTCCGCGATGCTTGAGGTAGTTGAGGTGGGCCAGCGCTTCGCCGGACGCCATACTGAGTTCCTCGCCCTCAATCGCCCGGCCAAATACCGACACGAAGGTATCGAGCACGGTCGCAGGGCCCTTCGCGAGACGGGCACGCAGGCGCGCGAGCGCCGTTTCGTGACCGCTGATCAGGTGCTCCAGCCGCTTGTGCGCGCCAGTGAAGGGCTCGTTGTGCGCCGGCAGGACGAGACAATCCTCCGGGATCAGCTCCAGAAGTTTCCGGCAGCTCGCCAGCCATTCTTCGAGCGGATCTGCATCCGGTTCAGTGGGATGGACCGAAACGTTCGACGAAATGCGCGGCAGGATCTGGTCGCCGGAAATGAGGATGTTGCGTTGCGGGCAATAGAGGCAGGCGTGTTCCGGCGAATGCCCGGCGCCGATGATCACGCGCCAGGTGGCCTGCGCCATTTCGAACTCGTCACCCTCGGAAAGCCGGTGATAGGCGTCCGGCATCAGACTGACGCCGCGTCCGAAGCCGCCGAAGCGCGATTTGTAGGTCTCCAGCGCTTTTTCGCTCCAGCCCGCCCGGCGATAGAACTCCGTCCCGGCAGCCGGGGCTTCGCGTCCCGTATCAGCGACCAGCATCCGGCAGGTGATGTATTCGAGCCGGCTCATCCAGAGTTCAGCGCCGTATCTGTGACAGAGCCAGCCCGCGCTGCCGACGTGATCCGGATGCATGTGGGTGACGATCACACGCTTCAGCGGCTTTTGCGCTGTCACCCGGGCATCCAGCAGGGTGCGCCAGGCCGACTTGGTTTCCGGCAGCGGAAGCCCGGTATCGACGATGGTCCAGCTGTCGCCGTCATCGATGAGCCAGAGATTGATGAACTTGAGCGAGAATGGCAGCGGCATGCGCACCCACTCGATGCCGGGCGCCACCGTTATTGTTTCAGCAAGCCCGGGCGTCGCCTCACCCAGCGGATAGTCCAGTCCGAAGCGGCGCGTAGGGGCGTATTCAAATCCATCCATCCGGGGAGGATAACCCTGCGAGGGGCCCCGTCGAGCCGTCACGCGGGGGAAAGTTACTTGATGGGGCTGCGGGGCCGGGGGGGCAGCTTGGTGCGCCGGAAGCCCTCCCCTGTCAGGCCATGGTTGCGCGTGCGGTAAGCAACTTTCGGCGGAAGCTCCGAAGTGACCTGCTTCGACTGCGCCGCGCCGGGTTTGCGAGCTTTGGGCCCGGGCGCGGGCGCCGTTTTCGCGGCTTTTGCTTCGGCCGCCTTGCCCACACTCGCGGCAATCAGCGCGGCGCGCTCCTTGTGGCTGAGCGGGCGCCATTTGCCTTCCGGCAGATTGCCGAGGTCAACCGGCCCGACGCGGATACGCTGGAGGTCTGCGACACGCAGGTGCACGAGCGAACACATCCGCCGGATCTGCCGGTTGCGCCCTTCGGACAAGACGAAACGCAGCTTGTCCTTGCCCTCGGCGGTCACTTTCGCCGGGCGCAGCTTGCGGCCGTCGAGTTCCAGCCCGTGTCGCAGCAGAGCGAGTTTCTCCGGCGTGATCTCGCCCAGTACCTTGACGATGTATTCCTTGTCCACTTCGCTCAGGGGTCCGATGACGGCTTTGGCGAGGACGCCGTCTTCCGACAGGATCAACAGGCCGCGCGAGTCTTTGTCTAAGCGGCCGAGCGGCGCCATCTTGTTGCTGCGGCCCGGAATGGCATGTGCCTCTCCCTTCAGGCGCTCCCTGGTGATCAGACGAATAGCGGGCGTCTCGCCCGGCTCTGGCGTGCCGGAGACGAAACCGACCGGTTTGTTGAGAACGATGGACAGCTGATTGTCGAGCTTCTGCGCTGCCTTCGAATTCAGCTTGATCGTCTGTCCCGGGATAATCCGTTCGCCGAGCTCGGTGACGACCTTGCCGTCAAGTTCCACGAGCCCCTGCTCGATCAGCGCGTCGGCCTCGCGGCGCGAGCAGACGCCTTCCAGCGCGAGCCACTTGTTGATGCGGACGGGTTCTGCGCCGTCATAGGTTTTGGTCCAGGCAGCCATGATCTACTCGATTCCGAACAAGGCGCGGCTGTTGTCAAGGAACCTGTCCCCGCCCTCAATGATACCCGGCAACCGGCCAGGCGCGGACGCCAGCGACGTTTCTGCAAAGAAGCCTGCGAGTGCAATCTGACGTGCCCGGAAGTCCGCTTCGTAGGCGCCGAGCCCCGGCAGTCCCGCGAGGTCGCCAATCCTGGCTATCTCCTTGAGACAGAACTCGATTTCGGTGATCGGGGCAGTATAGGCCATCAGGTTTCCATGTCGCGGATAGAAGTTTTGCGCCCCGAGTGATAATCAACGGGTTCAATCCCGGAAAGTCTTGCACTACTTGAGGACGCGACCCGTTGGGTATTTTGGAGACGAAGACAATGAGACTGTTCCTGATTTCTGCCAGCGCGCTGATGCTCGCAGCCTGCGCGCCTGCCGCTGAAGCCCCTGCCGCGACTGAGGCGGCCCCTGCCGAAGCCGCAGCCACCGAAGCTGCGCCGGCTGCAGAGGTCGCTTATGGGAAGGCTGCAACGTACAAGATTGACCCGACGCACGCCTCGATCACCTGGCGCGTGAACCATTTCGGCCTGGCAAAGTACACGGCCCGCTTCACGACATTTGATGCCACGCTCATGTTCAATCCGGCTGATTTGGCCGCAAACTCGGTTGAAGTGACGATCGACCCCGCTTCGGTCGAGACGGACTATCCGGGCGACTACAAAGCCGGCCACGCCGACAGCCCATACGCCAGCTGGAACGAAGACATGGCGAAGAACCCGCAATGGTTCAACGCGGGCGCCCACCCCCAGATCACCTTCAAATCGACCGGCGCCGTCCAATCCAGCCCGTCCACGGGCACGGTGACCGGCGATCTCACCTTCCTCGGCGCGACCAGGCCGGTGACACTGGACGTCACCTATAACGGCGTAGCGCAGATGCCGTGGGCCCCGGACCAGGACAAGATCGGCTTCTCGGCCAGGACGACCCTGAAACGCTCGGACTTCGGCATGGGCGCGTATATCCCGAATATTGCGGATGAAGTCGAAATCATTATCGAAGCCGAGTTTGCTGAAGTCGCAGGCTGATCAGAATGAGCGCTGCAGCATCGTCGCGCTACACCGGCATCGCCATCGCCCTTCACTGGGCGATGGCGGCGTCGCTGGCCTTCATGATCTGGCTTGGCTGGAACATGGACGAGAACGAGGCGCGATATCAGCTGCACAAATCAATCGGGATCACGATCCTGTTTCTTGCGCTGGCCCGGCTCGCCTGGCGGTTTGCCAATCCGCCGCCGCCACTGCCCGAAGGCATGCCGGCGCTGGAAAAGACAGCCTCGCACGTCGTCCACATTGCCTTTTATGCCCTTATGATCGGCATTCCGCTCGGCGGCTGGTTCATGGTGTCGGTATCGCCGTTCCAGATATCGACGGTGCTTTACGGTGTCCTCAGCTGGCCACATCTTCCGTTCACGGAAGGCCTGATCGGGAAGGATTTGTACGAGATTGTGGCCTTTGTGCATGGCAAAGGCGCCTGGGCCATCATCGCGCTTCTTGCGCTGCATGTAGCGGGGGCGATCAAGCATGAGTTCGGTCCGGAGGAAGGTGTGTTCAAGCGAATGATTCCGGGCCTGTTCGGCAAGGCGAACCCGCCTGCCCTGCCCGCACGCGGCGTACTTTTTGCCTTTGGCGGAAGTCTCGCTTTGTTTGGCGTTATCGCCGCCACAGCTCTGATCGGCGCCGGAACGGCCAGTTCCGCTGCACCGCCCGCATCCGCAGGAGGTCCTTCTGCCGCGATCGCATCGAACTGGATCGTGGACTACGAGGCCTCCGAAATCGCTTTCGCGGGCCTGCATGACGGCAATGCGTTCAAGGGCGAATTTGAAACCTGGACGGCAGATGTGGCGTTCGATCCGGGTGCGCTGGACGCCGCCAGGGTTCGGGTCCTGGTCGATATGCGCTCTGCTAAGACCGGCAAGAAGCTTTACGACGACAGCCTGAGGGCCCGTGAATGGTTCAGCACGGCCGATCATCCGGAAGCGATTGTTGAACTGTCTGGCTTCACGCGTTCGGCCAACGGATACCAGGCGAGCGCAACGCTCACTCTCAAGGGCAAGCCGGTCAGCGTACCGCTCCAGTTCACGCTCGAAATCGACGGCGATGAAGCAAAGCTGGATGGCTCAGCGGTGTTCTCCCGTAAAGCGCTGGACATCGGACAGGCGTCTGATGCCTCTGCCAGCTGGGTCGCCGACGAAGTCACCGTAACGGTTTCCGGACGCGCGAGACGCAAACCCTGAACGCCGCGATTGTGCGAACCTGCAGCAGTGATATGCCGGGCCGATGACCGCCCGCATCGTGCCCATCCTGCCTGAAACCATCGCAATTGCCGCCGAGATCCTGAGCGAAGGCGGGCTCGTGGCGATGCCGACCGAGACCGTGTACGGTCTCGCTGCGGACGCGGCCAATCCGGCCGCGGTAGCACGCATCTACGAGGCGAAGGGCCGCCCGCGCTTCAATCCCTTGATTGCGCATGTCTCGTCCTGGGCAATGGCTGAGCGGCAAGCAGAGTTTTCGGGCCTGGCGCGTGCGCTGGGCGAAGCCTTCTGGCCGGGGCCTCTGACGATGGTCTTGCCGTCAGCCACCGGCAGCCGCGTGTCCGATCTTGCGCGCGCCGGGCTCGACACGGTGGCGCTTCGATGGCCCTGGCATTCTGCCGCGCAGGCTCTGATCGAAGCCTTTGGCGGACCGCTCGTTGCACCTTCCGCGAACCGTTCAGGACATGTTAGCCCGACAACGGCTGAGCATGTTGCGGCCGATCTTGGCGACCGGATCGATCTGATCCTGGACGGTGGTCCCTGTTCTGTCGGCTTGGAGTCCACGATCATCGGATTTGAGAATGGTGAAGCCGTTCTGCTGCGGCCGGGCGGACTGGAGACATCCAGCATTTCAGCAAAGATCGGCCGGGCTGTTCACGCGCGGTCACAAACCGATGCGATCAACGCGCCCGGGCAGCTGAAATCTCACTATGCGCCGCGCGCTCGTCTAAGGCTCGGCGTGACCGAACCGGCAGAGGGTGAAGGCTACATCTGTTTCGGGCCGGGTCAACGCGGCGGTCTCAACCTGTCGCCAAAAGGCGATCTCGCCGAAGCCGCGGCCAACCTGTTTTCGATGCTGCGAGCGCTCGATCAGTCCCACACAACGATTGCGGCCGGGCCGGTGCCGGACGAGGGGCTCGGCGAAGCGATCAATGACCGTTTGCGCCGCGCCGCTGTCCGCGACCCGGACTGACCGGAATCAGCCGCCCATGATGTCTTCTTTGAGGACGGTCATCATGAACTGGTACGAGGTTTCGCCCTCGTCTTCGTCCTTGTAGACGACAGCCAGGAATTCGGCGCCGAGATAGACTTCGAGGGAATCGTTGGCCTTGTCGCGCGCGAGCAGGCGCAGGCCCGGGTTCAGCTTTTCCTTGAGATAGGCTTCCAGTCGCAGCGTTTCTTCTTTGTTTATCATGGAGTTTCCTGAACTTTATCAACACGCGCGGACATTAGGGCGGCGCGCGGAAAAGTGGAACCCGGTTTTGAGAAAATCACCGCGAAAACGCACCCCTGCGCGCCCCGTGCGCGGGCGCTGAATGAGGTCGGCAAGGTTCAGACCGATGCCTGTTCCGGAATACCCTGATCCATCGACTGCGCGGGCTGGCAGCAGCTTGGACCGCCGACGACCAACGCCGGCACGCCGGCAACCGTGCAGTAGGCCGGAACATCTTTCAGAACCACGCTGCCAGCTGCGACCTTTGCTTCGTCGCCAACCGTGATGTTCCCGAGGATCTTCGCGCCAACCGACAGGAGCACCCCGCGTCCGATCTTGGGGTGGCGATCACCGACTTCCTTGCCCGTTCCGCCCAGTGTCACACCGTGCAGCAGCGAGCAGCCGTCGCCGACCACAGCCGTTTCGCCGATCGTGATGCCGGACGCATGGTCGAGCATGACGCCCTTCCCGATCCGCGCGGCCGGGTGAATGTCCACGCCAAACAGCTCCGATGAGCGGCTCTGAAAATGAAAAGCCAGCGTTTCCCGCCCGTGTCGCCAGAGCTCATGGGCAATGCGGTGTGTCTGAAGGGCCAGATAGCCCTTGAAAAACAGGAAGGGTTGCAAGACGCCCCTGCAGGCAGGATCGCGCTCCAGAACGGCCTGCATGTCTGTTTCGGCAATCGTCACGAGGTCGCGCGTGGTCTCGTAAATGCCGCTGATGACCTGACGAACCTGCTGTGGTCCCATCGCGGGACCAGCAAGCTGCTCAGCCAGGTGGAAAGACAGTGCATTTCCAAGCGTCGAATGCGTCAGGATGGCCGCGTTCAGATAGCTGGCCAGTGAAGGTTCTTCAGCGGCCGCCGCGCTCGCTTCAAACCTGAGACGCTTCCAGACGGGCGCAGGGGCACCGATATCCGGGTTGTCGATCATGGCAGGCTCCTGCAGCTTTCGGGGTCTAACATGGCGCTCGAATGCAAAAATTTCAATTGCACCCCCGGGCCGCGTTGCCGGTCCGTCCAACTGTCAGTATGCCCCAGATCCATGACCAAGAGATTTCCGCCCCCTCCGCTTCAGGATGCCCCGCTCGCCGGCGCAAGGCCGAGCATCGATGCGCGAACGCTGCTTGCCTTGCGAAAATCGGCAAACAAGCTGGTTCTCTGCGATCCGGGGCCGACCGAGAGCGAGATCGACGAACTGCTGATCGTCGCAGCCCGGGTGCCGGACCATCGCAAGCTGGGTCCCTGGCGATTCGTGGTCCTGGAAGGTGATGCGCGAAAGACCTTCGGCGTGTCGCTTGGCCAGATCCTGCGCGCGCGCGGCTCTGCTCAGGCCCAGATCGAAGAAGCCGAGAAATCGATGATCCGCGCGCCGGTCGTCGTTGCTGTGATCTCCAGCCCGGTGGATGACGGTCGCACGCCGGTCTGGGAACAGGAGCTTTCCGCCGGCGCTGTCTGTTACAACCTGCTGCTCGCGGCCAACGCCAGCGGCTGGGCGGGCGTCTGGCTGACCGAATGGATGGCTTACGACGCAGAGGCCGGAGCGTTGCTGGGTTTGCGCGGCGGTGAGCGCGTCGCGGGATTTGTTCACCTCGGAACAGCGCGTGCCTCTACGCCGGAACGGGTGCGCGCAGCCGTGCCGGAGCGGACGGCGCGCTGGACTGCGCCCTGATCAGCCTCGCCCGCGATACGACGCGGCGCCCGTATCCGGGACGTAAAGGCCGTCCGGCACAGGGCCCGATTGCCAGAACACATCGATCGGAATGCCGCCGCGCGGATACCAGTATCCCGAGATGCGAAGCCATTTGGCTTCGGTGAACCCGAAGATCCGCTTGCCGATCGAGACCGTGCAATCCTCATGGAAGGCGCCGTGATTGCGAAAGCTCGTGAGATAGAGCTTCAGGCTCTTGGACTCGACCAGCCAGCTCGCGGGCGCATAGTCGATCACCAGATGCGCAAAATCGGGTTGTCCGGTCACCGGGCACAAGGATGTGAATTCCGGCGCAACGAACCGCGTCAGGTACAATGTGTCGGCATGCGGATTGGAGACACGCTCGAGCACAGCCTCTTGCGGCGATGCCGGAATGGCGCTCGCCTGTCCAAGCTGGCCGAGGCCCTTGTAGATTGCGTCATCCGCCATTGGGAATGATTTCCAGAGTTGGGAGGAGATGAAAGGTCAGCCCCATATAGAGGACGTATCCGAGCAACAGAACAGCGCCTTCCCAGCGAGCAATCCTGCGGCCCGTCACCGCAAACAGCATCAAGAGGCCAGCCGACAGCACAAGCGCTCCGGCATCGACGGAGGAGATGATGCTGACAGTCTGGTCGCCCGCCAATGCTTCGGCTGTCATGTCTGCGCGAACGCTGAACGGGTGCACCAGCGCCGTCACGCCGAGGATGCCGAGAATGTTGAAAATACTGGATCCGATAATGTTACCGATCGCGACATCGGAACGCTTTCTGAGAGCCGCGATCACAGAAGTTGCCAGTTCGGGCAGGCTGGTGCCGACGGCCACAATCGTCAGCCCGATGATCGTCTCGCTGATACCGATAGAACGGGCGACCGAGATCGCCCCGGTTACCAGAAAATGGGCGCCCACCACGACCCCGGCGACACCCGCTACCGCGATCAGGAGGCCGAGACCGAGGCCATACCGGCTTTGGACCATCTCGCCTTCTGCGCGGTGCAATTGTGCGGCGGGATCATTGCGCCTGGCGCCGATGAACAGGGAAAACGCCAGATATACGATCAGCAGTCCGAGCAGGATGACCCCTGTGCTGCGTCCGAACTGGTCGAACCAGAGTAAAGCGCAGAGCAGAAACGTAGCGGCAATCATCACCGTGCCGTCACGTGCCACGGCACGCGGGTGAACCGACAAAGGCATTACCAGGGCCGCAAGGCCCAGGATGAGCAGGCTGTTTGAGATGTTTGAGCCGATGACGTTGCCGAGCGCCAAGCCGACGGAGCCTTGACCCATCGCCTGCAGGCTGGTGACCAACTCCGGCATGGATGTGCCAAAACCGACCAGGGTCAGTCCAATCACCAGCTCCGATATATTGAGTTTCCGGGCGACACTGACCGAGCCGCGCACCAGCGCTTCGCCTCCGATCAGCAGCAGCACAAGGCCGCCCAGCAACATTATGTACATCATTTCGCCAAATCCTGCCCTGATTCCTGCCTTATAGGGCCGCGAAACCGTGGGATGCAATCAACCCTGAGACGCGTTGGCGTTTCGCCTTCACCTCTCAAGTGAACATTATGGTTTCAACCCTATGGATGGGCCAGTACTTGCAACCCTCTGCCCTGGCAGAAAACTGAGATCACGATGAAAACGGCGAATCCGGCCAGCATGTGGACGATTGCCCGGCCTTTGGCTGGGGCGTGCCTGCTTGCCTCGGTTTCCGGCTGCGCCCTCGTATCCAGCCTGCGAGGCGCTATTTCGCCCGCCGAGGATGGCACGCCGCGCGCCTCGGTTGAGGGCATGCCGCCGGAACTTGCGGCGCGTGCGGATGGACTTGTCACGGTTGACGAACCCCCAGCCCGAAGCGTTCTGGAAGCCCGCAACCGGATGACCGGCTCGGCCATGGTTCTGCGCGACCTTCTGGCATCCGAAGGATATCTGGCCGCCGAGATCGCGCCGTCCGAAATTCTGACTACGGCAGACGCCGCCGTTCTGATTGCTGAGCCGGGTCCGATCTTCACGGTTCTGTCGCGTGATTTCCGGGGGCGCGGCGCGGTCGTACCCGAAGTGGCACGGCGTCTCGATGCTGAAATGGCGCAGCTGCCCGAAGGCGCGATTGCACGCACGCAGAACATCGAGCGGATGGATGACACGCTTGTCCAGCGCTTGCGAGACCTGGGATACGCTTTTGCATACAGCGAAGGCATAGATGTGCTGGCATCCCGCGAGAATGCGGATGTCGAACTGACCTTTCTGCTGGTGCCAGGTCCGCGCGTTTCGCTCGGGACATTTGAATCGCCGGGCCTTGATGGCCGCAACACGAAGATGGTCCGTGCGCTGAAGACATGGTCCGACGGAGACCTATTCACACCCTCGGTCATTGACCGTTTGCGCACCCGTCTGCGCGCCACCGGCCTGTATGAGGGCATCGGCGTCGTCATCTCGGAAACCCCGGGCCCTGATGGCCTGCATTCGGTGACGGCAACGCTGGTCGAAGGAGAGCCTCGCACGGTTGGCCTTGGCGTCGCGGCCTCGACGACGGAGGGCGTTGGTATTGACGCCTATTGGGAGCGGCGCAATCTCACAGGCCGGGCGGACCGCCTTCGGGTCCAAGGCGAGGTGGCGACCCTCGCCCAGAACCTGACCGCAACTTACGAAAGGCCGAATATCGGACGCTATGGCCGCACGCTCTCACTCGAAACCGGCGTGCGTTCGGAGCAGACAGATGCCTATGACCTCGACGGCGCGCGGATCATCGCCTCTCTGGCGCAGCCTTTCTCCCGCGAACTGACGGTATCGGTCGGCGCGGCGCTCGATGCGACGCGTACGGTTGACCAGCGCGTCCGCATCATCGGGGGCATTACGCGCGATCAGGTTACCTTGTCCTTCCCGGTCTCGGCCACTTATTCCGATGTGGGCGACCCCCTCGATCCGCAATCGGGTTTCCGTTTTTATGCCTCGTCTGAAACCGGTGTGTCGGTCGGCGACGAGACTCCCGCCTACACGCGCCTTCAACTGTCCGCCGCGACCTATAAGGCTGTGGCAAAGGATCTCGTCGCGGCGTTTCGTGCAGAGTACGGCGCGTTTGTCGGCTCCGGCGCCGTGCCGCCTGACCGTCTGTTCTTCGCCGGCGGCGGCGGGACCGTGCGCGGCTATGAATATCAAAGCCTCTCGCCGCAGAATGCGTTCGGAGACCTTGAAGGCGGCCGCAACCTGTTTGCTGCCTCGGCCGAGCTGCGCTGGCGAGCGTCCGAGCGCTTCGGGTATGCTCTGTTCACCGATCTTGGCGCGGCGAGTGACGACGCCGGGGCCGTGTTCTCCGATGCGGCGGCCTCTTTGGGTTTCGGCCTTCGCTATTACCCCGGCTTCGGCCCCATCCGGCTCGATATCGCCGCGCCATTGGACAGCCGCGAGGGCGACGCGCCGGTTCAGCTCTACATCTCCATCGGGCAAGCGTTCTGATGGCGGCGGATGCGGCTCCCCTCGCCTTCATCAAGCGTCGACCGGTTTCATCGACGCTGGCCGGGCTCTTGATCGGCGCGCTCCTGCTGGCAGCCTTTGCGCGTCATTGGGTCACGACAGATGCCGGCCGCGATTTTATAGTCTCGCAGATTGAAGGCCGGCAGGTCGCCGGATACGGCCGGCTCAGTGTCCGCAAGCTCGAAGGTGATCCGCTTTCGGCATTTTCGGCCCGATCGGTCGAGATCCGGGACGCGTCGGGTGTGTGGCTGTCGGCTGAAAACGTCAAAGTGACCTGGTCGCCCCTCGCCCTGCTGTCGCGGACCGCTGATCTGGAAATCGTGGATATCGCCGGGATCGATGTTCTGCGCCTGCCCGTGCGTGTGGCAACGCCGCCCCCTGGCAACGACCCCTGGCAGGTTCGGCTGGGTCAGGGAAACATCGCCCGTCTGTTCCTGGCAGAGGGCGTCGCCGGGCCAGAGACCGCACTCGGCGTCTCAGCCCGGTTGCTCAATGAGCGCAACGGCTCCATTGACGCAGAGCTCCAGATCACGCCGCTGGAAGGCGCCGGTGACCGGATTGAAGCGAAGATCCTGCGTGACCGCAACGCCGCTTTCGAACTGCAGATCGATAGCGTCGCGCCGGCTGGCGGCGTGTTTGCGCACTTGCTGGAACTGCCGGCAGGCTCCTCCGCGGTTCTGGCTGCCACGGCCGCAGGCGATCTTGACGACGGGCGCGGCGAGGCCCGGCTTTCGGTCGACGGCGCAGACAAGGTCTTTGTGTCCGCCAAGATCGAAGACAAGGCGCTTGAAGCGGGTCTGCGGATGGATGCGGGGGCGCTTCCGATCCCTGAGAAGATCGCGGCATTTCTCGGTCCCAGGGCGGAAGCCGATGTCACGGTCCTCTTTGCCGATTCCGGTGCATCGTTTGACATCAACAGCCGGATTTCCGCCGGCACGGTCGGCGTGTCCGGCAAGGCGAACGCGAACTTCACGCAGTTGACCGGGCCTGCCAGCTTGAAAGCCAACCTTTCAACATTGGCGCCCTTCTGGGACGGCGCCCGCACCGTGAAACTCGGCGGCACACTGGCAAAGGGTGATGCCGGCTATGTGTATACCGGAGACGCTGAGATCGCCTTCACGCCCGGCGCCGGACTGCCGCTCGAAGCTGTTTCCGGTCCTGTAACCATAGGCCTGCAATCCGACCGCATCCCGTTTTCCGGCGACGTCGTCGTCACGAAGGCCTTTGCGGACAACGCGCAGATCGCCGGCATTCTGGGTGAGGCTGTGCGCGTATCCGGCAGCGGCACGTTCGATTTTGCGCGCCAACGCCTGCTGCTCGATGCAGCGGAAGTCGAGCACCGGTCCGGCACAGCCCAGTTGCTGGGTGAAGCCGGCTTCGATGACCGCTCGCTCAATCTATCGGGCAAGGTTTCCCAGTCGCTCGATGCGCTGCCGGGAGGCTTTACCGGCAATGCATCCGGTTTCATTCAGGCGAAAGGCACGTTCAGGGACGTTGAACTCGGCTTGAACCTCAATCTCGACAAGGTGACCTCGCCCACAGCTGCCCTGGATCCGCTCGTGAACGGACGCGGCGCCCTGCGCGGCCTGCTTCAGTTGTCCGGCAATTCAGGCATTATCCGCCGGCTGGATGTAAACCTGCCCGGCCTGCAGGGACAGGTTTCCGGCCCTGCCTACGGCGCGGGAAGCCCCGATTTGCGCATTGACGTGAAGCAGAACGTGCCAATCATGATTGCTGGCAACGCTATCAACCTCGACAACATAGAGGTCCGTCTGACGCGCCCCTCCGGGGCCATTCAGCTGACGGGGAAATCGGCCGGTGGCCGCGCGGTCGTCAGTGGGCGGACCATTTCCGACCTTTCGGCCGATGCATCTCTCAAATTCTCCGGCGATAACATTTCCGGACCGGTCGCCTTGTCCGGACGATCGGAGGGACAACCCGCCAATGGGTCGTTCTTTCTCGAGCGTAATGGAAAGTCTACGCGCTTGAGCAGTATAGCGGCCAAGCTCGGCACGATTGCCCTTACCGGGTCTGCGACCATCGGGGATGACGGGTCCCTGGCAGCCGATATCGACGCGAACGCCGATGCTTTTGAAATCTCTGGAGTTACTTTCGGAAGCCTGCGCCTCAAGGGTCAAGGCATGCGGAGCGGCGCTGATGCGCTGGCAATTGGCGGAGAGTTCGAAGCCCGCAAAATCCAGGTCACACCGCAGCTCCTCATCGACAGGATCAACGCAACGATCACGACCACGCCCGAGGGGTACCGCTTCGAAGGCCGGCTCTTGGACCAACAACCGCGCGCCAATAGCGACCTGGATTTTTCGGGCGTGATCCGAACGGAGAAGGGTCCGGCCTCGGGGCGTCTGTTCCTGTCGGGCGCTTTGCTCGGCATCAAGATTGCGACCGATGAAGACATCCAGTGGACCCTCGGCCCTGCGCCCATGCTGCGTGCCAACCTGAGTTTGCTCGGTGGCCGGATCGCCGCGCGGCTTCAGCCGGGCAGCGATGCGGCCGGCAGCGAAATTCAGCTGCAAAACATTGCCATCGCGCCTGTGCTTGCAGCGCTTGGGCTACCGGCCATCGACGCGGCTGTTTCCGGTCGGGCGAATGGACGCTTCCATGGCGAAAACCCCGACGCGGCGTTCGAGCTCTCGGCCAGCAGCCCCGTCGAAGGTATCACGACCGAGATCGACTTTGACCTGACCGGGCGCGTGAGCCGGCAGGGGCTGACGTTCGCCGCAGAGTCGTCATTCGGCCCAGAGTTCAAGGCCAATGCCGCGGCCCGGTTACCTGTGAAGACCTCGCCGGCCGGTCTCGTAACGCTCGACCGGAGCGGCGCGATGGAGGCCCTTGTCGAGGTCGGCGGCGAACTGAAGGCGCTTCAACTGATTGCGCTGGCATATGGTCATGACATCGGCGGGGCGCTGCAGAGCCGAACCGAGATTTCTGGTTCTCTGGATAATCCTGCCATTTATTCCAATGCCCGGGTGGCGAACGGAAGTTACGAGTATGGCGCGACGGGGCTGAGGCTGAAGGATATCGCACTCGACGCAACCCTGAACGACCGGGTACTGACCATCAAGGGGTCGGGCGCGGGTGTCAAAGGCGGCACGCTGGCGCTTGAGGGGCGCCTTGCGCAAGCAGAATCGGGCGTCAACGTCGATCTTTCGAACCTGCTGGTCTTTGACCGGCTCGGGGATGAGGCACGCGTGAGCGGCGATCTGAAACTCACGGAAGGCGAGAGCGACCGCGTGCTGTCCGGCGCGCTCACGATTGATGCTGCGCGGTTCAACTTTGACAACTATTCCAATGAGACGATACGCACGCTGAATGTCCGTTGGAACACGGACGTTGAGAATACGACGCGGCCGCGTCTCCTCAGTAAGCCGATCCGTCTGGGTTTCAGCGTTGATGCACGCAGCGGTGTCCTCATTAAGGGCCGGGGGCTCGACACCAACTGGGGCGTTGATCTGGACGTCACGGGGCGGCCGGACAGCCTCCTGGTGAACGGCAAGGCAACACTCGTGCGCGGTTACCTTGAACTTGCGCGGCGCCCGTTTGAGTTCGAGACCGGCCAGATCGATTTCGATGGCCCTTTGAGCGCAGCCACTCTGGCCATCTCAGCAACGAGGGACGTCGATAACTTCGCGGTCCGTGCCGATGTCGGCGGCACGCCGACGAAGCCCACGATCGAGCTGTCGAGCACCCCCTCCCTTCCGGACGACGAGATCCTGTCGCGGATGCTGTTTGGCCGATCGGCGGTCGACCTGTCCGCGCTCGAAGCTGCCGAGCTTGCCTCGTCCATTGCAAGACTGTCCGGCCGCAATACCGGGCTTGATCCGATCGGCGCAATTCAATCCGGTCTTGGCGTGGACAGGTTGCGTTTTGGGGTTGACAGCGCTGGCAACCCGGAGTTGGGCGTCGGACAGTATCTCGCGCCGGACGTCTATCTCGAGGTGACCACCCAGGGCGCGGCAGGAAACTCCGTTGAAGTGGAATGGCAGCCTCGGCCGCAGGTTTCGGTTACCTCCGAAACCAGTTCAACAGGAGACTCCAGGGTCTCCGTACGTTGGAAAAAGGATTACTGATCGTTTAGGTAATGTCCGAGCCCTGCGCACCGCGCTGAAAACCCTTAGGCTTTTGTGATACGTATTTCACAATTTGTCATACAATAAAAGTTGCTATGCACTTTCCTAGGAGCGACACGTCCGAAAAATTCAAAAGGTTGAGTTATGCACGAAGAATCACGTATCGCAGGCTCGCGCTCACCGACCCGCATCGACCAGATGGTCGGCGAGAAGATCCGCGAACTCCGGACAGCCCAGAATTTCACCTTGTCGGAGCTTGGACAGGAGCTGGGCATCAGCCACCAGCAACTGCAGAAGTATGAGACCGGCACCAATCGCCTGAGCGCGGGAATGCTCGCAGCCGTTGCGCGTGTGCTTCGGGTTCCGATCTCGGAATTGTTCCTCGACAGCGAGAGTTCGGCTCCCGACAAGCGCGATCCGGTCACCGAAGCGCGTGCCCGCTGTCACACCTTGATCGAGCGGACGAATTCCGTCGCCAAGCTCGAAAGCATGGCCAAGGTACTGCGCGCCCTGTCGTCGGATTAAACAGTCAACATTCGACAACGTTCACGGCCAGTCCGCCCTGGCTGGTCTCCTTGTATTTTGACGACATGTTGATGCCTGTCTGGCGCATCGTCTCGATCACCTGATCGAGTGACACCTTGGTCTGCTCCAGGGAGTGGAGCGCAAGCCGGGCCGCGTTTGCGGCCTTAACCGCCCCAATCGCGTTGCGCTCGATGCAGGGTATCTGCACCAATCCGCCGACAGGATCGCAGGTCAGGCCGAGATTGTGCTCCATGCCGATCTCGGCCGCATTCGCGACCTGCTGAGGCGTTGCGCCCCAGACCGCGGCCAACCCGGCCGCCGCCATTGAGCATGCAACGCCGACCTCGCCCTGGCATCCCATCTCTGCGCCGGAAATCGAGGCGCGCTGCTTGTAGAGCAAACCGATACCGCCAGCTGTCAGCAGGAACCTGCGTACACGGTCGTCTCTGTCTTCTGCGTCCCAACAGTAATGTCGGATTACGGCAGGGATGATACCCGCCGCGCCTTTGGTCGGCGCCGTGACAACCTGACCGCCCGCGGCGTTTTCCTCATTCACCGCCATCGCATAGACGTTCAGCCAGTCAAACAGCTGCTCGCGTTCGTTGGACGGCGGCGCGTGAACGAGCTTCTGCCAGATCTCCGGCGCGCGCCGGCGCACCTTCAATCCGCCCGGCAATGTGCCCGTACGTGAGAGGCCGCGATCGATGCACGCCATCATGACCAGGGCTATACGGTCCAATGCGGCCTCGGTTTCACGCGCGCTTCGCTTGGCCCGTTCATTTGCAGCCATCACAGCGTCGATGGACATCGACAGGTCGCTGCATGTGTTGAGCAGTTCCGCCGCCGAGATAAACGGATGCGCAACAGCCGGCCCCGCCGGCACAGTGTCGTCCCGCACGGGTCGCTCCAGCTGGCGATGCGAGGCAATGAACCCGCCGCCGGTGGAATACCATGTCGCGTCAGCCAGTGTCTCGCCTGCTGCGTCGAAGGCGCGAAGACGCATGCCGTTGGGGTGCAGCTTCGGAAGAACCTCATACGCGAAGCGAATGTCGCGCCCCGGTTCAAATCGGATCTGACGCCCGCCGGGAAGGCCGAGCCTGGCAGAGGCCTCGAGCGTGCTGACCCGGTTGTCGGCGTCTTCGGGATCAAGCGTTTCGGGATCGAGACCGAGAAGACCAAGCATGACCGCTTTCGGCGTCGCATGTCCTACCCCCGTCAGTGCGAGGGAGCCCTGCAGTTCGACATCGATGCGCTCCGTGCGGCCCAGAACACCGGCGAGCTTCAGCTCCCCCAGAAAACGCGCCGCAATCCGGATCGGGCCGACGGTGTGCGAACTCGACGGGCCGATACCAATCCGAAACAGATCGAGGACGGAAAGCATGCGCCAGGTATCCTTGTCCGGTCGCCAGGCGGGATCGTCAGCTGCCGAACTGTGCCGGATCGGTCACGTCATGAGAATAGATCCAGTCATACTGGCCTTGCGCAACGGACGGAAGCAATTGCCCGGCCAGCCAGATGGGCCCGTACGTTGCCAGCTGCGAAATCGGGTTTGCCCGGTGAAAGAGGTCCGCATTGCCGCGGGCCCCGGCCTGCACACGCGAAGTTCGCGGTTTTCGCGTTTCCTCATACCGGTCCAGCGCCTCGCTCAGCGTGCCTTTCGCCGAAACAAGTCCGGCAAGCACATAAGCATCTTCTATGGCCATGACCGCCCCCTGCGCCAGGAAGGGCAGCATGGGGTGGCAGGCATCGCCGAGCATCACGACACGTCCGTCAGACCATTTGCTGAGCGGCATCCGGTCATAGAGGGCCCAGCGGTTGAGCACGGTCGCTTTCGAAAGGATAGACCGGATCACCGGCGACCATTTGCGGAAATCTTTCAAGGCCTGTTCGCGGGCACCGGTTGCGCTCCAGGACTCGATCAACCGCTCTTTGCACTCAACGACGGCCACAAGATTGGCGAGGCTGCCCCGCCGAAGCCGGTACGTGACGGCATGCCGCCGCGCTCCAACCCAGACGCAGGCCGTTTCCGGCGGTGCGTCATCACCAAGTTCCGAAACAGGTACCACCGCACGCCAGGCGACATGACCTGTATAGCGCGGGGAATCCGGCCCGATCATCTGTTCCCGGATGGCCGAGTGGATGCCGTCCGCGCCGACCAGAAGATCGCCTGCGACGTCTGCGCCCCCGTCGAGATGCGCCGTGACGCCATGCTCATCCTGCGTGTACGAGACAACACGGCGCGCCAGCTGCAGCGCGTCACCCTGGCGGTCCAGAAGCGCGCCCCGAAGCGCCTCGACGAGGTCGGCCCGGTGAACATGCAGGTATTCCCCGCCCCAGCGCGCAAGCGAGGCGTCACGCAGCGGGATGGTCAGGATGCGCGCGCCGCCCCGTCCGAAGCGAAGCTCCTGGGCCCGGGGACGGAACGCATCCTTGGCCACACGGGCGCTGACGCCGAGCGCTTCGAATACGCGCATGCCGTTCGGGCTTATCTGCAGACCGGCGCCCACTTCATCAAGCTGTGGCGATTGCTCGAGCACTGTCACCCGGTGTCCCAGTTTCTGGAACGCCAGCCCAGCCGTAAGGCCGCCGATCCCGCCGCCAGAAATCAGGATATGCATCGCGCGCCTGGCCTGTTCAGCCTGATGACCGGTTATCGGGCGCGGGACTGGTCATGACTGCCGCCCGTCAACACAAAGCGGCGGTCACAATACTTGCACTCGACAAAGTCCTCGTGCCCCATCTCGTACCAGACCTTGGGATGCCCAAGCGCCCCGCCGCCGCCATTGCAGGAGACCTTGCGGCTCGTCACCATCGAGATTTCCGGCGGGGTAAAGACATCGCGCTTGCGAGACATACGGCTGCTCCGGTCTATCCGGCGGAGGGGCCCGCTTGCCCCTGCCCGGCTAGACCCCTAACTAGAGTCTGGGTGGCTACCTTGCAAGCCGTGCCGAACGCCGCGACGAAAGGGCACCATGCCAAATCCAGAATTTGCCATCGAAGTGCGCGACCTGCGCAAAACCTACGCTGCCACGGGCAAGATGCCCGAGAAGAATGCCCTGAACGGGATTTCGCTCCAAATCCCCTCCGGCACGATCTTTGGCCTTCTCGGTCCCAATGGCGCGGGCAAATCCACCTTTATCAATATCCTGGCTGGTCTCGTAAAGAAAACGTCCGGCAGTGCCAGCGTCTGGGGCCTCGATATCGACGCCGAGCCTCGCCAGAGCCGGGCCGCGCTGGGCGTTGTGAATCAGGAAGTGGTCGCGGACCCATTCTTCACGCCCTACGAGATGCTTGAGCTGATGGCGGGCTTTTACGGCGTGCCGAAAGCAGAGCGGCGGACGGTCGAAATCCTCACCGCCCTCGGGCTCGGCGACAAGAAGGACGCCTATGTCCGACAGCTTTCAGGCGGCATGAAGCGCAGGCTGATGGTGGCCAAGGCTCTGGTGCACAATCCGCCGGTCCTCATTCTCGACGAGCCGACGGCAGGCGTGGACGTCGAGCTGCGGCGCCTGCTCTGGGATTATGTGCGCGAACTGCACGCCAGGGGCACGACGATCATCCTGACCACGCACTACCTCGAGGAAGCCGAAGAGCTTTGCGACACCATCGCCATCGTCAACCACGGCGAAGTCGTGGCCTGCGAGCCGACCGCACAACTCTTGTCGCGCCTCGACTACAAGACCCTGATCATCGTGCCCCGCGAGCCGCTCACGGCTGTCCCGGCCGAACTCGCCATGCATGACGCGAAACTGCGGAGCGACGGATCACTCGCCATCACCTTCAAGACCGCCGAAACCGGCATCGGCCGCCTGCTTGAAAAGGCCCGCGCGGCCGGTATCGGCATTGCGGACCTTTCGACGAAATCGCCGGATCTTGAAGATGTGTTTGTGGCCCTGACCAGCGAAAAGGCGCCGGCCTGAGACTTAGAGCGACTGGCTGATCCAGTTCGACAGCGCCTGGCGGTTCATAGCGCCGTTATGCGTGGCCGCCACTTTGCCTTGCTTGAACAGCAGCATGGTGGGCAGGCCCCGCACGCCGTATCTCGCGCCAACAAGCGGGAAATCATCGACGTTCAGCTTCACGATCTTGACCTTGCCGTCGAGTTCCGCAGCCACGGCCTCGATGTGCGGTGCCATCTGCTTGCAGGGGCCGCACCATTCCGCCCAGAAATCGACAACCACCGGCACGTCTGACGCGCCCAGCAGGGCATCGAATTCGTCGTCGCTTACATCTATTCCAGCCATGATATTGGCTCCTTCTGTGGCCCTTATCGGGTGCCTGATACATAGGAAGTCTTAGGTCCTGTCAAACCACCCTCAAGACAGAGTTCAGCGCTTCTGAAAGCATCGCATCGGGAATGCGCATCATACGCGGGCCATCCGTCCAACAGAGCACGGCCCCGATTTCCCGGCCCGGATAGGCGCGCTCAAGCACCACGCAATAGGCGGCCATCTGGACGATATAGCTCTCTGCGACCCCTGATACGTCGTCTGGCGCGGGTTGGTCGGTCTTGAAATCGATCACCAGCACCCGCTCCGGCGTGACGACCAGCCGGTCCACCCGGCCGTTGATGATCATGCCATCGGGCAGTCTTCCGGATGTGCCGATCACCGCCGCCTCGGCGCGGCTTCCGGGTTGGAAAAGTTCGGAAAACTCCGGATCGTTGAGGATGCTTTCCGCAGCTTTCAGCATTTCGCGGCGCTGGGCAGGCGTGAAGGTGGTCTGGCGCGCCAGGAATGCCGCGCCTGCGGCAGATCGGGATGCGGGCGGCAGTTCTGGCAAGTATTGCAGCAGGCTGTGGATCAGACGGCCCCGCTTGAGGCGCGCTTCGCGCTTCGGATCGAAGGGTGCCAGCACGCGTGTTTTCGGGCCGAGCAAGCCGGACGGCGCGCTCAGGGTTCGTGATGCCGGATCCGGGTCAGGCCTGCGCCGGGCCCATTCCGGCAAGGCTGCGCCTGTCGTCGGTACGCCGGCTGTACGGGTTGACGCGGGCAAAGAACTGCCAAACGCAACGCAACCGTCTTCGCGCACCTGCGAAGGAAGGTGCTCCATGGCATTGCGGCACAGCGCGTACCAGGATCCCGGGTGGTATCCGGTCGCTGTCTCCCCCGCGCCGCCATACCAGTGACCGGCGATCAGCAGCCGGTCCTGCGCCCGTGTCAGCGCCACATAGAGAAGCCTGCGATGCTCTTCTTCGGCCTTTGCCTTGGCCAGCGCGCGCGCCCGGGCGGAGACGTCGATGTCCGTGTCCTGCCGCGGCGCCCAGATGACCGCGCCGCCGACGTCCAGGATCGCTTCGCTTGTCAGTTTCGGTTTGGCCGTCGTATCGGGCAGGATCACGATGGGCGCCTGCAGCCCCTTCGCGCCATGCACGGTCATCACACGCACCTCGCCGGCCGCCTCTGCAAGGTCGCGTTTGATTTCGGCCGGCGTCGATTCCATCTCGGCCACAAAACGCTGCAACGACGATGGTCCAGAAGCATCATGTGCCAGCGCGCGGGCCAGCAAGGCCTCGATGGGGTCGCGGGCCGGCGTGCCCAGGCGCCTGTTGAGCTTCTCCCATCCCGTCACCCCAGTCTCGCCTGGAACATCAAGCACCGCAGACAGGAATTCGTATGGCGGGCGCGCGGCGTTTGCGATCAGGTTCTCGAGGAATGGACGTATGGCGATGACATCCGGATCCTGGCTTGCAAGAACGCGGGACCACAGCGTTTCACCCGTCCCGCGCCCCGCTGCCAGTTCGAACAGGTAGCGATCATCATCCATCAATCCGGCGAAAGGGCCGCGCAGAATTTCGGCGAGCGTGAGGTCCCGGGATGGCAGGAGCGCAAACCGTATCAGGTTCAGGCAATCCTGCACACCAATGTAGTCCGCCAGCTGAAGACGATCGGCGCCCGCTACCGGAACACCGGCGCTCTTGAGCGCATTGATGATGGCCTCGAACAGGCCGCCCCGGCGTTCCCGCACGAGGATCAGCACATCGCCCGGCTGGGCAGGCCGCCGTGTATGGCCCTCAGACCAGACGGATGCCGCGCCTGAAACCATCTGCTTGATGGACTTTGCAATCTCGCGGGCGAGTTTGACCTTGGGAGCGGTCACCCGCACCGCGTCCACAGGCCGCTCCCACGCGTCCGTTTCAGGCGCCTCATCCCTGGGCATGACCGGCCATATCTCGACGAGCCCCGGCTCGTTCCATCGCTTTGCCGTGTGCACGATATCGTCCGCCCTCACGGGCGGCGACGAGGCGTCCGGTGTGTCGATTGCCGCGGCCGAGTTCCAGACCGTATCGACAAAGTTCAGGATTTCCGGGCTGGACCGGAATGACATCCGCATGCCCGCCTGCGCCGCGTTCGGATCGCGCAAGGTCAGCGCCTCAGTCTCTGCCAGGAACCGCGCGGGATCGGCGCCCTGAAAGGAGTAAATCGACTGCTTCTCGTCACCGACCATGAAAGTCGTGCGCGGCTCTTGCAGCCGTTCGGCACCGGCGCCGGCGTTGAATTCCTGCGTCAGGGCACGGATGAGATCCCATTGGGCAGGGCTTGTATCCTGAGCCTCATCGAGCAGCAGATGGCTGAGCCCGCCGTCAAGCTTGTAAAGGACCCAGCTCGCCAGTCCGTCCGTGAGAAGAAGGCCGCGCGTCCGCTCGATCAGGTCGTCGAAATCGAGCGCGCCGCGCCGGGCTTTCTCCTTGGCATAGGCGTCCAACGCCGGCACGCCGATCTTCAGCAGCGCAAAGGTCCGCTCGAACGCTTCGGCGCGTCTGATATCTGAGATCACATTTTCCATCCGCAGCGTTTCTGCGCCCGGATCGTCCCCCATCGCAAACAGCTCAGGCAGGACGGGATGTTTTTTTCCAACACCCGCCGTGAACGGGCTGCGTTTTCTCGGCTCGCCCTTCGCCGTCAGGAAGACATCGGTATAGAGATCAAAAGCCGCGCGCTCATCAGAATTTGCAAGCACGTCGCGCAATTGCTGCGCCAGCCTGAGATCTGTTTTTGCGCCCCCTTCCAGTGCGCCGACGGCCTGTTGCACCCGGGCGAGCGGAAAGTCAGTGCGCATCGCCTGCTCGGCCAGCTCTGCCGCAGATCGCGGGGGAGGCTTGATCACATTGCGTAATGCCTGCGCAATTCCGGCAAGGTCTGGTCCATGCGCGGAGACGAAGGCGCGCAAAGGGCTGCCCGCCACCCGTACGGTATCCAGCGCGCTGGACGCCCCTTCCCGTCCCGCCTGCCGGGCGATCAGCGCCATTGTGTCCGGATCAAGCGCCGCCGCCTCAAGAATGACGGCGCGTTTCGCCCGCTGCCACATCTCGCGCGCGTCTTCGTCTTCCAGTTCGACAAAACCCGGCACCACACCTGCCTCCAGCGGGAAGCGGCGCAGGATCCGTGCACAGAAGGCATGGATGGTTTCGATGCGCAGGCCGCCGGGTGTCTCGAGTGCGCGCGCGAAGAGCGCACGGGCGGCCTTCAGCTGCTCCTGTGAGTAAGTCCCCGGCTCTGTCTGTTCCAGCTTCGAGAGCGTCAGCCTCAGCCGCGCGTCTTCCATCACTGCCCAGTCGCCAAGCGTCCTGAACAAACGCGTGAGCATCTCGCTGGCCGCAGCGCGCGTGTAGGTAATGCACAGGATGGAATCCGGCTTGGCGCCCGGCCGCCCGTCGGGGCGTTGCAGCAACAGCCGCGCGACGCGGTCGATCAGGACCTTCGTCTTGCCGCTGCCTGCGTTTGCGGTCGCAAAGGCCGATACGTTCGGGTTGGCGGCTTTCGCTTGCGCATCGCTCGCGGCTTTCAGCGCTTCGGACCCGGCCAGATCAGTCATAGACATCCTCACCGTCCGATGTGTCACTCGTCCACTCAGCGCGGCGAGCGAGCAAGTTGAACCCGTAGTCATACTTCACGAACTGCACGCGCGGCGCTGACGCGAACGCGGCGCCGGGCCCGCGGTACGCCGCGATCAGCTTCTGCAATCCGGCCTCCGCCCGCGCTGACATCTTCTCCGGCGTCAGCTCTTCGCTCTTGCCGCGGCCGATCTGCCGAGCCACCGGCTTGCCCTTGAACTCGACATATTCAAGCGCCGCCACGGGCGCCGCCGCCACGCCTTTGAAACCGCCCTTCTGAGCAATCAACGCCTGCAACGGCATCTGCTGATCGAACCCCGAAAGCACCATCGGGTCGGAGGGCGCGTTACCTGTCTTGAAGTCGACGATCGTGATCTGGCCGTTCGCGCCAATCTCGATCCGGTCCGCCTGCGCCGAAAGCACGAACGGCTGGCCGGCAATCTCATACTTCACTTCGCCGTCGATCTCGAGATGAAGGCCGCCCGACACATCCCTGCCCTGACGCCAGCCGTCAAACCACGCCGCAACGTCCTGCCAGATGGCCTGACGGCCCAGCCAGTCCGTCTCAGGTTCGCCGGACTTGCGAAGTTCCTGCCCAAGCAGATCCAGAAGCACATCCGGTGTCTTAGGGCCCGGCTCGTCTTCGAAGCGTTCGATCGCCTTGTGCACGGCCGTGCCGCGAAGGTTAGCCTGTACCGGCCCATTCATCGGGTCGAGCACCCGCAGGCCCAGAACATCTTCCGCCCAGATCGAATAAGGATCGCGCTGCAGCCTGTCTATTCGCGTGACGGACATGCGCTTCGGCCAACCGGACGGCCGCCTGGTGGGGCGAGGTTCTGCTTTGAAGTCTTCAGCCAGTGCACCAATGCCGTCCGACTGCATCTCGTGAACCCAGGCCGGCAGCTCGCCATGCTCTCCGGACAGAATACTGGCGCCTGCATCCGGCAAGGCGCCTTTGACCAGCGTACGCAGCCGCCAGACCCAGCGCGAGGCCACCGCTGGTGCATCATCCCGCCGCGCCGCATGCAGCATGACCACGCGCGGCGAACAGGCGAGCTGAGCAAAATCATGCGCCGACAGCCCCAGGCGTTGATCCGGGTCGGGAAGACCGAGTGGTTCGCGAAACCGGCGCGGAAGAAAAGAATCCGGCGCCGTCTTTTCCGGCCATACATCTTCGTTCAATCCCGCCAGCACAATCAGGTGCGCGGACTGCAACCGCGCCTCCAATGGGCCCCAGATACTGAGCCGGGGATGTTCCGGCTCTCCGAGGCTCAGCGTCAGGCTTGCACATTCGGTCTCGACCAGCTCGGCGAGTTCCATCGGCGTGACCGGTGCGAGCCACTCGCCCATTTCGTTCAGGCGCTGCAGAAGCGTGGAGGCGCCTGCCCCGTCTTCCCCCGCCCAGGGCAGCGGCGTTTCGCTGATCGCGCCGGCGAGCACGGCAATGCGCATAACACCGTCATCGATCCTGATGGTCTCAGCGGCGCTGAAATCACTTCCGGCCTCCCGAACGAGAGATGCAAGGCGGCGCACGAAAGCCCCTGCCGCCGCCTGCTGGTCCACCGTGAACGATTGATGCCGCTTATTTTCCCGCGGGGCCTCAATGAAACTGGCAAGGTCATCAAGGCTTGCCCAACGTCTCGGGCCCCTGAGGAAATGCATGTCGATCAGGTCCCCGAGCGCACGGTCGCGCACGAACGGATGTTTGAGCACCGCTGACAGCTTCACCGGATCCGCCGGGTCGCCCGCCCAGCGTGCGCAGAGCGCGATCAGGCTGCCGGCCTGTGTGCGTCCAAGCGGCTGACCGGCAGACGGCGGCACCGACAACCCCCACCTTGCGAGGCGCGCGCTCACCCGGCGGGCGAGCCCCGCATCGGGCGTCACCAGGGCCGCCTTTGATCCCGCAGTCTCGAGCGCGCCGCGCAGGAGCAAGGCGGCTGCGTCCGCTTCGGCCGCCTCGTTTGGCAGTTCGATGACTGACAGCCCCTCCAAAGCATCGCGCGCCAGCCCTGCTGGAGTTGTCCCGCTCTCCCGGGCGAGGTCTTCCAGCGTCTCGCGCCAGTCCGCCGTGTCATCGGCCGGTGCCAGTGCTTCGTACACGAGCTTGCGGCGCGCGGTGTTTCGCGCAGGAGAGGCGTCCGCAGGCCAGTCTTCGACGTCGGCCAGCGACAATCCCAAGGCCCGCAGTGTGCGTACCAGTGCGTGCTGGGGGTGGCTGGGCGATTTCTCAACCGACAACCGCGCCTTATCGGAGAGCGCTGTATCGAGGCCCGGCAGCACGACGAGGCCGAGCGGCAGGTCGCAGGCTGCGCGCATCAGCTGGCGGCCGGCGGGTGTGGCGCCGGTTGAGCCCGCAATGATCACCGGTGCGACGGGCGGCGAGGCACGCCAGGCCGCTGCCATCGCTTCGGCCGCCTGCCGCCGGCGCTCGAACGGGTCCGCCGCGTTGTTTTCCTTCAGCCATTGCGGCCACATCTCGGTGATGATCGACAGGAAGCGCGTTGAATCCTCCCAGTGCACGGCGAGTTCTGCTTGCGTTACCAGAGACGGCAGCGACGTCCAGGCAACGGGCGCCTCTCCCAGGGCCGCCTGCTCCAGCAGCCTGGACAATTCCCGGGCAGACGAGATCGCCGCCGCCGGTGGCAGGCGCCGCCCATACTCGCGCTCGTAGAAAACGCTCGCCAGTTGGGCCAGGACGCCAAGCTGCTTGGTAGCTGGCAGAACCGGCGCGAGCGCTGCATGCGAGGCCTCCGCGACAGGTGGTGGCTCATCCGGTTCCAGATCACCCAGGGCGCGGATGTCCGGTGGCAGAAGCGTGCCGCCCCCGCCGAGCGTATCAAACAAGGCCAGTCCGAGGGCGCGCGCAGACCGCCGGTTGGGCACGTAGATGATGGCATCGGCCAAGGCATCGGGCCGGTTGCAGAGATCAAAGGACTTGGACAGTTCCCTTGCCAGCGATCCGAGAAAGTCCGTACCCGGCGGAATGGTCCAGACTTTTGATGCGCCTTGCGCGAACGGGCGGACCTCAGCCGCCATGACAGGCGATCCACATCTCTGCGTCCGCGAGCGCCTTCGGATCGCCAACATGCAGCCAGAAACGGTCAAGCGGCTCGCCGGCGAGGCGGCCTTGCGCCATCAGGCCTTCCCAGGTGCGCATGGCCGAGAAGCGCCCGACCGCAACGCCATCATACAGCTGCGGCTTCATGATCCGGACACCGGCATAGGCCCAGGGCGCGGACGCCGCCATGCCCCGCCGCTCAAGCCGGTTTCCCGGTTGCAGGAAGAAATCACCTGCACCGTCAAAACCAAGCGCCCGGCCGGTATCCGCCAGCAGGAGGCGCTCATCTTCCGCAGCCGGGTCAAAGGCGGACGCAAGCTCAAGATACGGTTCCGGAGAAGCCGGCGCCCAGAAGGCATCCGTGTTCAGCACAAAGACCGGCTCGTCACCGAGCAGCGGCCTCGCCTTGGCCAACGCCCCGCCGGTCTCAAGCACTTCGCCGCGTTCGTCGGAGATCAGAACCTCGACACCGCTTCGGCCGGCAACGTGCGCCTCGATCTGGTCAGCGAGATAATGCACATTCACGATCAGGCGTTTCACACCGGCCTCGATCAGCGGATCGATCAGCCAGTCCATCAACGCCTTGCCGCGCACCCGGATCAAAGGCTTCGGCACGGTGTCCGTGAGTGGCCGCATACGGGTACCAAGCCCGGCGGCAAGCACCATTGCTGTATGCGGAACAGCCAGGCTCATGTGCGGTCCTCAAACACGAACGGCGTCGTCTCTCGCACGAAGGCCGCCATGCCGGCGAGCGCGGGATGCGACAGGTTCCGGGCGAGCAGGTGCAGCTGTTGCGGCTGGAAGTCGCCGTATCGCGGCTTTCCGTCCCGGTGCTGGAGACGCGAGAAAACGCCCGCGATCCGCAATGCATTCAGCGCGCCAATAACCGCAAGGCGCTCGTCGAAGGCCTCTCGCGCCTGCCCGGTCAAATCCAGGAACCGCGTGATCGCCGCTTGCGCTGCTTCGTTCGAAACCGTGCGGCGCGCGTCCTGCGTCAGCATCGCAAGGTCCCATGCATCCCAGCCCACTACGGCATCCTGGAAGTCGAGCAGACCGACCTCTCCTTCCGGCAACCAGAGAAGGTTTTCAGCGTGATAGTCCCGCAAGGTGAATGCCCGCGGGAACGAGACGGCCTGCGCAATCAGCGCGTCGCGTTCGCGCTCCCAGCGTGCCCGCGACGCGCCCTCGAGCGGCCCCTGGCCGATCTCGGCCGGCAACCAGTCCGCATACAGATCGGCATTGGCACCCAGCGCGACCGAGTCGAATTCGAGGATTGGCCAGGAGACGGCGCCTTGGGTCAGCACTTTCGGAATGGGCGCCTTGTGGAGTTTCGCCAATCGCTCCGCAGCGGCAACATAAAGCGGCGTTTCCGCTGCCTCGCCGCGCTCGATCAACCGCGCGAACTCGCGCGCGTCACCGAAATCCTCGATCAGCGCAAAGCCCGCCTCCGCATCGAAGCGGAGCACCTGCGGCGCCTTGAGGCCGAGGCTGCGCAGGTGTCCGGCGATCAGTACGAACGCCTCCACCCGCGAGGCCGCAAGCCGCGTCATGGCATTCCAACCCATCCGCGCGCGGGTGGCGGCATCTGCGTCCGGCGGGCACGGCTCGCTCTCGACCCGGGGCGCGTCCATCAGCATGGCGCTCGCCCCGTCACCGCGCTTCAGGCGGATGTAACGGCGCGTCGAGGCATCCTGGCCGAGGGGCCATTGCGCGGCCTGCGCCCAACCCTCGCCGGCCGCTGCAAGGAAGGTGGCAATCGCGCCGCGTCTCGGATCAGGCAATGCGTTCATCCAGACGTTCCTGCCAGCCTTTGCCGGCCGGTTCCAGCCTCGCCCGCCGCCCTTCCCCAGAGATTTCAAGGAACACGTCCAACCGACCGGCCGGAAGGTAATGCCCCGCTCGGTCCGGCCACTCGATCAGCGCCACACCGGCCTGGGTCTCATCCCATCCGAGTTCGAAAACGCCGTCAGGGTTTTCAAGGCGGTAGAGATCAAAATGCCAGACAGGAAAGTCCGCTGCGTCATACATCTGAACCAGCGTATAGGTCGGGCTCGGCACCTCCTCGCCGGGACCGAGCAAGGCCTGGATCAACCCGCGGACCAGCGTGGTCTTGCCCGCCGCGAGGTCGCCGTGCAGCGCGATCACATCAGCGGGCTTCAGATGCTTCGCCAGACGAGCGCCGAGCGCCCGCGTGTCGTCTTCCGAACCGAGATCAACAATCTGCATCCTGTCGCGCATCCTAGCGCGTGCGCCGGTTGACGCAACGCGCGGAAACCTGTGACGGTGTGCCCCGTCTGGCGCGTGTTGCGGCAGGGGGCACAAGCGCATAATACGAAAGTGACGCACCCGTCACGAAACGAACTGGGGATCCAAGATGGCGCTGGGAGGCATCAGGAACATTGTCGTTGCCGGCGCCGGCCAAGCGGCAGCTCAGGCGCTGCAATCGCTGCGCAGCGGTGGATATGATGGCAGGCTGAGCGTGGTCGGCGACGAAGCCGCCCTGCCGTATCAACGCCCGCCCCTCTCCAAGGCTTATCTCAAAGGCGAGTTCGAGCAAGACAGGCTCTATTTCAAGCCGGGTGCATGGTACGAAGACCAGAAGATCGACGTTGTCCTCGGAACCACGGTTACAGGGATCAACCGCGCCCGGCGCGAAGTGCAGCTCGAACATGGCGGCCACCTCGCCTACGATGTTCTGATCCTTGCAACGGGCTCGCGTCCGCGTCAGCTGACCCTGCCTGGCGCAGATCTGGCCGGCGTGTATGACCTGCGCACGCTCGCCGATGTCGGACGATTGAGCCCGCAAATGGTGCCGGGCCGCAAGATGGTGATCATCGGTGCGGGCTATATCGGTCTCGAAGCGGCGGCTGTTGCCCGTCAAATGGGCCTTGAGGTGACGGTCCTGGAAATGGCGCCGCGGGTTCTGGCACGCGTCACCAGCCCGGTGCTGAGCGCGTTCTACGAAGCCGAGCACCGGAGTCACGGCGTCAGAATCCTGACCGGCGTGCAGACGGCCCGGCTGAACGGCGCCAATGGTCAGGTCACATCCGTCGTCCTGGCCGATGGCACAGAGCTTCCCGCTGATATCGTGCTATCCGGCATCGGCATCCTCCCGAACGAGGAGTTGGCCAAGAACGCGGGCATCGCCTGCTCTAACGGTATCCTGGTGGACCGTGACGGGCGCACCTCTGACCCGCAAGTGTTCGCAGCCGGCGACTGCGCCAGCCGCCCCCTCGTGCATTATGGTCGCTCGGGACGTCTCGAGAGCGTCCACAACGCCATCGAGCAAGGCAAGCTGGTCGCCGCGGCGATCCTCGGCCTGCCCCGCCCAGCCGAAGACTGCCCCTGGTTCTGGTCGGACCAGTATGACCTCAAACTTCAGATCGCGGGCCTCAGCCAGGGCTACGATACACACGTGGTCCGGGGCGATCCGGCGACGCGCAGATTCGCCGTCTTCTACCTGAAAAACGCGACCCTGATTGCTGTCGACGCGGTCAACAGCCCGCCGGAATTTCTCGCGTCGAAAAAGCTTATCATCTCTGGCGCAAAGCTTGCGCCTGACGTCCTTATCGATACATCAACCCCTATGAAGGATATAGCGGCTCAAGCGGCCGCCTGAAGGAGACGGAAACACCACATGGCAAAGATCACCTTTATCGCCCACAATGGCACCGAGCGCCCGGTCGAGGCACGCAACGGCATGTCCGTTATGGAAGTCGCCGTTAACAATTCGATCCCAGGCATCGACGCCGATTGCGGCGGCGCCTGCGCCTGCGCCACCTGCCACGTCTATGTGGATGAGGCCTTCCTTTCGAAAACGGGCGAGCAGCAGGAAATGGAAAAGTCGATGCTCGACTTTGCCGAAAACGTGCGCCCGAACTCGCGCCTGTCCTGCCAGATCAAGGTCACCGACGCACTGGACGGCCTGCGCGTGACCACGCCGGAAAGCCAGCACTGACGCGGCCTTTCGGGCGATGAACCGTAGGGCGGCCCCGGCCTTACCGCCGGGCCGTTTCGTTTAACGCTGCGAGAAGACTTAGTTCTTTTTCGGAATGGTGGAGGCGCGGCATGTGCCTCCAGGGAGCTGAACCCAGGAGCTGAACCATGACTTTTGCCGAACTGCTCGCCGCGGCGACCCCGGCCGAAGCGCATTCCCGGTCTGTGCTCATCCCTGAAACCTGGATGCAGGGGCGCACCGCGTATGGCGGCCTCACCGCCGCGCTCTGCCTGGAAGCCGCCACGCCGCTAGCCGCCGGACTTCCCGTGCGCGCTCTACAGATCGCGTTCATCGGGCCGGTCAACGGCAGGGTCACCTGCAAGCCGGAATTGCTGCGGCAAGGCAAGAATACCGTGTTTGTCTCGGTGCGCATGACGGGCGATGACGGCGTCCTCGCCGAGGCGATCATCACGTTTGGCGCCGCGCGCGCCTCATCCCTCGACTTCGTGCATCTTCCGGCCCCGGACGTTCCGGCTCCGGAGGCTGCCCCGAACTACTTCCGCCAGCAAGGCGCCGGCCCGGCCTTTGCCCAGAACTTCGATGTGCTGCTTGCGGGCGGATTTCCGCCGATGAGCGGCGCGTCCGAAGCGGATGTATCGATCTGGATGCGACACCGCGATGCGGACGCGGCCGATGATGCGATCGGCCTGCTCGCGCTCGCCGATGCGCCGCCGCCAGCGGCCATGTCGATGTTCACTCAGCCCGGTCGCATCAGCTCGATGACCTGGATGGCGGAGTTCCTGACCGAAACTATTACGACAGACGCCCGCTGGTTCCTCGCGCGCCATACCGCGCAAACCGTCCGCAACGGTTATTCCAGCCAGCAGATGCTGATGTGGAACCGAGCCGGTGAGCCTGTGATGATCGGCCGGCAGACCATCGCCGTGTTCGTCTGAGGCGGGCTAATGGGAAAGGTCCGGAGCATCAGGCTCGGGTGAACCTTTTGTAGGTTCGCCAGATGTCCGTTTTCCCCAGGACCCTTATCCTATATCGCCGCGGCCGGCTGAAGATCCGGCCGGTGGCCATGGTGCCGGCGTGACGACAGGGACCAGACTGCCCCGGTACACTGATTGAAATCTCGTCGCGGCTATGGAGCGAGGCTCCCATCCGCAGGAGCGCCAAGTCCCGGAATCCGGAAGGACTGCGTCCTGCCTGGCTTCAGGTGCTGGAGATATCAGTTGGCCAGTGCGGCGCGCACGCCTTCAAGATAGGCCATCTGTTCCTGCAGCGCGAATTGCTTCGGATCTCCCTTGTCGAGCGCCAGCAGCTTGAGGCGGGTCGCCTCCAGCTCGGCATCCACGTCTTCGGCTTTCACGTCAGTCAGGTTGCGGGCTTCTTCGGCAAGGATCGTCAGACCGGCAGGCGTTACGTCCGCAAAGCCGCCGCGCACATAGATGCGCATCCTGACGGCGTCGCCCTCAAGCACGCGCACGACGCCGTTCTTCAGCGTGGTCATGAACGGCGCATGGTGCGCCAGCACGCCGAACTCGCCTTCCGTACCCGGAGCGATCACATGATCAACCGCGCCCGAGAACAATTCCCGGGCGGGCGACACGAGTGAGAAGTGCAGCTTGTCGGCCATGTGTCAGGTCCCCTGAAGCGCTGCGACTACGACGCGTCCGCCATCATCTTGGCAGCTTTCGCCTTCGCCTCGTCAATGTTGCCGACCATGTAGAAGGCCGGCTCCGGCAGGTGGTCGAACTCGCCGCTGATCAGGCCTTTGAAGCCCTTGATGGTGTCTTCGAGTTTCACCTGCACGCCGGGCGAACCGGTGAACACCTGGGCCACGTCGAATGGCTGGGAGAGGAAGCGCTCAACCTTGCGGGCACGGGCCACGGTCACTTTGTCTTCTTCAGACAGCTCGTCCATGCCGAGGATGGCGATGATGTCCTGAAGTTCTTTGTACTTCTGGAGGATCGACTGGACGCTGCGTGCGACGTTGTAATGCTCTTCGCCGACAACCAGCGGGTCGAGGATGCGCGATGTGGAGTCCAGCGGATCCACAGCCGGGTAGATGCCTTTTTCAGAGATGGCGCGAGACAGCACCGTGGTCGCATCCAAGTGCGCGAACGAGGTGGCAGGCGCAGGGTCGGTAAGGTCGTCTGCAGGCACGTAAACGGCTTGCACCGACGTGATCGAACCCTTGTTGGTCGAGGTGATACGTTCCTGCAAGGCGCCCATGTCGGTGGCCAGCGTTGGCTGGTAACCCACAGCGGACGGAATACGGCCGAGGAGCGCCGACACTTCCGAACCCGCCTGCGTGAAGCGGAAGATGTTGTCGACGAAGAACAGCACATCCTTGCCTTCGACATCCCGGAAGTATTCGGCCTGGGTAAGGCCCGTCAGAGCAACGCGGGCGCGGGCGCCCGGCGGCTCGTTCATCTGTCCGTACACGAGCGACATGCGGCTGTCGCCTTCGAGCTTGATCACGTTCGATTCGATCATCTCGTGGTAGAGGTCGTTACCTTCACGCGTCCGCTCGCCCACGCCGGCAAACACCGAATAGCCGCCAAACAGCTTCGCGATGTTGTTGACGAGTTCCATGATCAGCACGGTCTTGCCCACGCCGGCGCCGCCGAACAGGCCGATCTTGCCGCCTTTGGCGTAGGGGCAGATCAGGTCGATGACCTTGATGCCCGTCACGAGAACTTCCGATTCCGTTGCCTGGTCCACGAAGTCTGGCGCCGGGGCGTGGATCGGGCGGAGCAGTTCGCGGCTCACCGGGCCGCGCTCGTCGATCGGCTCGCCGATGACGTTCATGATGCGCCCGAGGGTGGCCGGGCCGACAGGAACCATGATGGGCGAACCGAGGTCGGCAACGGCCTGGCCGCGCACAAGACCTTCTGTCGAGTCCATGGCGATGGTGCGAACCGTGTTCTCACCGAGGTGCTGCGCCACTTCGAGGACAAGGCGGGAGCCATTGTTCTCGGTTTCGAGCGCGTTGAGAATGGCGGGGAGTTCGCCGTCGAACTCGACGTCAACAACGGCGCCGATGACCTGCGAAATTCGGCCTTTTGCGTTGGCGGGCATGCTCATCTTGAAATCTCCTCGGGAGATGAAGTCGTGTGGTTTAAGGTCTAGAGGGCTTCGGCACCGGAGATGATCTCGATCAGCTCCTTGGTAATCTGTGCCTGGCGGGCCCGGTTGTATTTCAGGTTCAGGGCCTTGATCAGGTCCTTGGCATTGCGGGTTGCGTTGTCCATCGCCGTCATCCGGCTCGCCTGCTCACCCGCCGAGCTTTCGAGCAGGGCGGAGAGGATCTGCGTGTTGATGTAACGCGGCAGCAGCGCCTCGAGCAGCGCTTCTTCATTCGGCTCGTAAGTGTAGATGGCGCCGCCGAGATCGATCGAAGGCGCGCCTTCCGGGGCTTTCGCCGGGATCAGCTGCTGGGCCGTCGGCACCTGGCTGAGGACGTTTTTGAACTGCGAGTAGATCAGCGTGGCAACGTCGAAATCGCCGGCCTCGTAGCTCTTTGTAAGCATCAGGCCGATGGCGATGGCAGACTCGGAGAAGTCGTTGCCCTTGATATCTGACAGGTTCACGTGGGTGGTGAACAGCTTGCTATAATCACGCGAGAGCTGCTCCCTGCCCTTCTTGCCGATGGTCAGGACCTTGACGGTCTTGCCTTCGTTGAGAAGCGACTGGATCTTCTGGCGCGCCAGTTTCACGACATAGGCGTTGAAACCACCGGCGAGGCCGCGCTCTGCCGTCATGACGACAACGAGATGCACGTCGCTCTTGCCGCTGCCCGCCAGCAGCTTCGGGCCATTGCCGCCAGCCGAGCTGGCCAGGTTTGCCAGTACGGCCGCGAGACGTTCCGCATACGGACGCGCCGCAGTCGCGGCGTCCTGCGCACGCTTCAGCTTCGCCGCTGCAACGAGTTGCATGGCTTTGGTGATCTTCTGCGTGGATTTCACGCTGGCGATCCGGTTTTTCAGATCCTTAAGGCTGGGCATTCGGGGCCTTCATGGTCCTGGGCGTTAGAGCGGCGGGCGGGCTCAGGCGAACTTTGACGTGAACGCTTCGAGCGTTGCCTTGATTTCGGCTTCGATCTCGGCGGTCAGTTCTTTCTTGTCGCGCAGCTGGGCGAGCAGATCCTTCTTTGCACCGCGCAGGTGGACCAGAAGCTCCTTTTCGTAGCGAGTGACGTCTTTCAGCTGGACCTTGTCGAGATATCCGCGCGTACCGGCGTAGATCACGAAGACCTGCTCTTCCATCAGCAGCGGCGAGTATTGCGGCTGTTTCAGGAGTTCCGTGAGGCGGGCACCGCGGTTGAGCAGGCGCTGCGTGGCGGCGTCGAGGTCCGAGCCGAACTTCGCAAAAGCGGCCATCTCGCGGTACTGGGCGAGTTCGCCCTTCATCGAGCCGGCAACCTTTTTCATGGCTTTCGTCTGAGCGGCCGAACCGACGCGCGACACCGAGAGACCGACGTTCACGGCGGGGCGAATGCCCGAATTGAACAGGTCGGTTTCAAGGAAGATCTGGCCGTCTGTGATCGAGATCACGTTCGTCGGAATGTAGGCGGACACGTCGTTCGCCTGCGTTTCGATGATCGGCAGCGCCGTCAGCGAGCCCGAGCCATTGTCGTCGTTGAGCTTCGCAGCGCGCTCAAGCAGGCGCGAGTGGAGGTAGAACACGTCGCCCGGATAGGCTTCGCGGCCCGGCGGACGGCGCAGGAGGAGCGACATCTGGCGGTAAGCGACGGCCTGTTTGGACAAGTCGTCATAGATGATCAGTGCGTGCATGCCGTTGTCACGGAACCACTCGCCCATGGTGCAGCCGGTGAACGGCGCCAGGTATTGCATCGGCGCCGGCTCGGAGGCCGTCGCGGCGACAACGATCGTATAGTCGAGCGCGCCGCGCTCTTCGAGCACCTTGACCACCTGAGCCACGGTCGAACGCTTCTGGCCGATGGCGACGTACACGCAGAACAGCTTGTCCTTGTCGGACTTAGCGGCGTCGTTGATCGCTTTCTGGTTCAGGATCGTGTCGATGCAGATCGCGGTCTTGCCGGTCTGGCGGTCGCCGATGATCAGCTCGCGCTGTCCGCGGCCGACCGGGATCATGCCGTCGATCGCCTTGATTCCGGTCATCATGGGCTCATGGACCGATTTGCGCGGGATGATGCCCGGGGCTTTCACGTCCACGCGCTGGCGGCTGGCGACGTCCTTGAGCGGACCCTTGCCGTCGATCGGCTCGCCGAGTGCGTTGACGACGCGGCCGAGGAGGCCCTTGCCGACCGGTGCAGCCACGATCTCGCCGGCGCGCTTAACAGTCGCGCCTTCCTTGATGCCGCGGTCATCGCCGAAGATCACAACGCCGACGTTGTCGCTCTCGAGGTTGAGAGCCATGCCTTTGAGGCCGCCTTCAAATTCGACGAGCTCGCCAGCCTGAACGCTGTCGAGGCCATACACGCGGGCGATACCGTCGCCTACCGAGAGGACTTGTCCGACGTCGGAGACTTCAGCTTCAACGCCGAAGTTCTCAATCTGAGACTTCAGGATGCCCGAAATTTCTGCAGGTGAAATGTCCATCGAGCTTCTCATGCTCCCTTCATGGCGGTGTTCATTTTATCGAGTTTGGCGGCGACGCTGGCGTCCACGAGGGTGGACCCGATGCGCAGCTGGATGCCGCCGATCAGCGAGGGTTCAACCTCGCTGGAAAGTTCAATTTCGCCGCCGGCGATCTTTGCCAGCATGGCTTCGACACGCTTGCGCTCGGCGTCGCTCATCGGCCGGGCGGTCCGCACAACGGCGCGTTTGACGCCGCGCTGCCTGGCATAAAGCTGGTCGAAAGCGGCTTCTGCGCCGAGGATGTCCTTAGAGCGGCCGTTGGTGGCCATGACGCCGACGAACTTGCTGAAGATCGGCGAATAGCCGGCCTTCTGGGCCAATGCAGCGAGGGCGCCGACCTTAGTTTCACGGCTGAAAGCGGGCGAATCGAGCAGTTTGGTGAGGTCTTTCGAGGTCTTCACGCTCTCGGCGAAGGCCTTGAAATCCTTAAAAACAGCTGCAAGCGCACCTTTTTCCTGCGCCAGTTCGAACAGCGCGCGCGCATAGCGCTGCGCTGCTTCACTCGTCTGCGTCACGCTCGATGCCGGCAAGGTCGATATCCGTCACGGTTGAAGGGCGGAAATGCCCCGGAAATGTGGGTCGGAGGCCGCCACCACGGGGTTGTGCCTGCTCAACTGTGCGGCGCTTAACACCAGAAAACTGCGCTGACAACATGGCCGCCGTGCCAGATACTGCGGCGAAATGGCTGGAAGCCCGGCCTGGCCAAAAAATGCAGCAATTACAGGAATGAATACGGGTCGATATCCACAGACAGCCGCACCTGGGCCGGCAGTTTGTAGCGCGCAGTCCAGGCCTCCATGTAGGCTGAAAGATCGACTGTTCGCAGGCTCTTCACAAGGAACCGCCTCCGATGACGCCCGCGCAGCACGGTTATCGGCGCCGGCGCAGGGCCGTAGAGTTCGATTCCCCCGGAATTCGGCGCGAGGGCCGAGAGTTCCAGTGCAGCGCGGTCCACAAGCTCGGCCGAGGGCGCAGACAGGATGAGAGCGGCCAGCCGGCCAAACGGCGGAAGGCCCAGTTCGCTGCGAACCTCGCGCTCGATCGAGAGATACCCGTCCCGGTCATTGGCGGCGAGCGCCAGCATGGCCGGATTGTCGGGCGTGTAGGTCTGGACATAGGCCTTACCTGGACGCTCCGCCCTGCCCGCGCGGCCAGCCACCTGACTCAGCAACTGGTAGGTTCGCTCTCCGGCCCGCAGGTCCCCGCCCTTGAGGCCGCTATCGGCGTCCACAACGCCCACCAGCGTAAGGTTCGGAAAGTTGTGTCCCTTCGCAACGATCTGGGTGCCGATCAGCACGTCGATCTCGCTGGCCGCCATCCGCTCGATCAGTCCGCGCGTGGCCTCTCCGCTCTGGGCCGTATCGGACGAGAAGATCTCAATTCGCGCATTTGGGAGCAGCGTGCGGACTTCTTCCGCGACACGCTCCACGCCTGGCCCGACGCCGATGAGCGAATCGGCGGCCCCGCAATGCGGGCAAACGGCGGGTTTGGGGATCGAGTATCCGGTAAGATGGCAGACCAGGCGGGCGGAATAACGGTGCTCGGTCAACCAGCTTTCCGTACCGGGGGACTTCAGCTTCTCTCCGCAGGCCTTGCAGATCACCAGCGGCGCATAACCTCGCCGGTTCAGGAACAAGAGCGACTGTTCGCCCGCGGCCAGCGTCTCCCCGAGCGCCAGCGCCAGCCGCGGCGAGAGCCATTTGCCCTTCTCCGGCGGCGCGCGTTTAAGGTCGATGAGCTCAATCTCTGGCAGCCGGGCCGTTCCGGGCCGAGCCGCAAGGCGCAGGCGGGTGTAACGACCGGCCTCAGCATTCACGACCGTCTCGAGGGCGGGCGTGGCTGAGGCGAGGATGACCGCGCCATCTTCAAGCTTCGCCCGCATCACCGCGAGATCACGGGCGTGGTAGGTCACGCCGTCTTCCTGTTTGTAGCTGCCGTCATGTTCCTCGTCGACGATGATGAGCTTCAGCTTCAGGAATGGCAGGAAAAGCGCTGACCGCGCGCCGATCACGATGCGCGCCCGGCCATGCAACACTTCGCGCATCGTGCGGCGGCGCTCCATCGGGTTCAGCCCGGAATGCCAGGGCGCAGGCGCCGCGCCGAAGCGCGAACCGAACCGGGCGAGGATCGCCTGTGTGAGGGCGATTTCCGGCAAGAGGACGAGGATTTGCGCCTCGGGGTCCGACCGCAGCAATTCGGCGATGGCTTCGAAATAGACTTCGGTCTTGCCTGACCCGGTCACGCCGTCGAGCAGGTAAGCCGCAAAGCCGCCCTTGCGCAGACCTTCGCGCAGTTCTTCGGCAGCCGAGGCTTGTTCGCCTGTCAGTACGGCGCCGGGCAGATCGGGGTTGGGTGCGGGGAATGGCAGGTCGACCACTTCCTCGATCTCGTCCAGTGCCCCCATGCCTACGAGGCCTTTGACAACGCCTGACGAGACGCCCGCCGCAGCCGCGAGTTCGCTGGACGAGACCCTGCCGAGCGCGGCGGCCTGTTCCAGCACCTTCGCCCGCGCAGGCGTCAGGCGCCCCTCCGACGGGCCGGCGAGCTGGTATCGCAACTCTACCGGCGAAGGCACCAAAGCTTCCCGCGCGCGCAGAGCCATCGCCAGGATCATGCCTGGGCGGGTGACCGTGTAGCGGGAAGCCCAGGTCAGGAACTCCCGCATCGGCACGGACATCGGCGGCACGTCATAAACGGCCGTGACGGCTTTGAGCTTGCGGTTCGTGCCCGGCTGGTCCGGCAGAACCTCGACCACCATGCCGAGCCGGTCATAAGGCCCGACAGGGGCTGATACATAGGCGCCGGGCACCAGGTCCATGCCCTCCGGCACCGTATAATCGAACGGCTCCGGCAGCGGCATCGTGAAGAGAATCCGGGCGATGGGCATGATGCGCCCGTCCTAGCGCCGCCCTCTCCCGGCGTCACGCCTTGCCTCTCAGCCGGGTGCGCCCTACGCCTCATTTCATGGCTAAAGACAAGAAAACCGGCTACGAGCCGATGACCTCGATCGAGGCAATCACCGCCGGGCTGGATACGGTCGGCTATATCTCGATCTCGCAGATATCGACGGCGGTTTTTCTCGCGCATGGCCTGCGCAAGCCGATCCTGATCGAGGGCCCGGCCGGGGTCGGCAAGACAGACCTCGCGGCTTCGCTGTCGAAATGGCTGAACCTGCCGCTGATCCGCCTGCAATGCTATGAAGGCCTCGATGAGGGCAAGGCGCTGTACGAGTGGAAGTATGGCAAGCAGCTGCTCTACACACAGATCCTCAAGGAGAAGCTCAACGAGCTGCTCGGCGGGGCGGAGACGCTGAAGGATTCGCTCAGCAAGCTGTCCGGCTTCGAAGACCTGTTCTTCTCGCCGCAATTCCTCGAAGCGCGCCCCCTGCTCCACGCGATGCAGCAGTCGAAGGGCTCGGTGCTGCTGATTGACGAGATCGACAAGTCGGATGAGGCATTCGAGGCCTTCCTGCTGGAAGTGCTGTCGGACTACCAGGTGACGGTTCCCGAGATCGGCACGATCAAGGCGAACGTGCCGCCGCTGGTGATCCTGACTTCGAACAATGTGCGCGAGCTTGGCGACGCGCTTAAGCGGCGGTGCCTTCACCTTCACATCGGTTTCCCGGATCATGAGCGCGAGCAGCGGATCGTGCGCGCCCGCGTGGACGGGATTTCGGCGACGCTGCTGAACCAGCTCGTGCGTTTCGTCCAATCCGTGCGCGAGACCGACATCAAGAAGCGCCCCTCCATCGCCGAAACCGTGGACTGGGCACGCACGCTGCTGCTGCTGCATGCAAGCACGCTGGACGAGGCCTTCGTGCGCGACACGCTGAACGTTCTGCTGAAGCATGAGAGCGACATTGCCGCCGTTTCGCCCGCCATTGGCAAGATGGTGCGCCAGGCCACCGGGCCGGATGAACGCGGGCGGCTGTCGTCGGGCTATCCGGACATGGGCTGAAGGCGCAGCCCGCCATGGAAAAGCAGATCTCCAACTTCATCCGTGCGCTGAGATCGGCCGATGTGCGGGTTTCCACCGGTGAAGCGCTGGACGCTGCGCGCACGGTGGCGATGATCGGCTATGACGACCGGGGGCTGATGAAGGATTCGCTCGCCTGCGTGCTGGCGAAATCGGAATCCGAAAAGCAGATCCACGACCGTCTGTTTGAGCTTTATTTTTCCTCCGCTCCGGCGGGATCCGCAGCACAAAGCGCCGGTGCCGAGAACGACGGCGAGCCCGGCGAAGATCCGAAGGACGCCGCCGAACGCCTGTCCCAGCTGACGCAGCAGGGCAACGAGCAGGCCCTTGCAACGGCGATTGAGCGGGCCGCAGAACAAGCTGGGCTCAACGATATCCGCTTCTCCACACAGGTCGCCTATTTCGCACAATCGATGGTGCGCGCCATGGGGGGCGAACAGCTGCAGGCGCGGCTCCTGGAAGCGCTGCAGGGGCGCACGCCGGATGCCGACGCCGAAGCGCAGCGCCTGATAGATGTGCGCCGTACGCTGACGATGACCGCGCGCGCCCGGGCTGAGCGTGCCTTCGAGATTTTCGGCGCGGCTGAAACCGAGCGCTTCCGCGACGACGTGGCCGCAACGAAGCGCCTGTCGGCGATCGAGGCGAGCGACATGGCGCGAATGAAGCAGCTCGTCACGAAGATCGCGCGCCGCCTGGCCGTCAAGCATTCCCGCCGCCGGAAGCGAACGCAGCGCGGGCTGCTTGACGTGCGCCGGACGATGCGGGCCAATGCCGGTGTGGACGGCGTTCCGTTCAACGTCATCTGGCGCCAGAAGAAAAAAGACCGTCCCAAGATCATCGTGATCTGCGATGTGTCCGGGTCTGTCGCCGCCTATGTGCGTTTCCTGCTGCTGCTTCTGTTCTCGATGAAGGAAGCGATTCCCGACCTTTCGGCGTTCGCCTTTTCCTATCGGTTGAAATGCGTGGACGACATCCTTGAGAACAACCCGTTTGACGCCGCGATCAAGAAAATTCTGCGCGAAATGGGACTCGGCTCCACGAGTTATGGTCAGGCCTTTTCGGACTTCAAGCTTGAACACGAAAACAAGATCGACCGACGCACAACGATCATCATCATGGGTGATGGGCGCTCGAACTATGGCGACCCGCGCCTCGACCTGTTTCGCGATTTCGCAGGCCGCGCGAAGCGGATCATCTGGCTTAATCCGGAAGGCCGCGCCCTATGGGGCACAGGCGATAGTGTGATACCGCGCTATGAACCCTTCTGTGCACAGATGAGCCACGTCGCTACGCTGAAGGACCTCGAAAAGGCCGTCGACGAGGTGCTGACGGCCTATAGCTGAACCCTAGTTCAAGCCCATTTCGTCGCGGTAGCGCCGGCGGAGAAGGTCAATCGGCGCAAGGTCGCGCTTGTCGGTTTCGTAGTGCCAGTAGGTCCAGCCATTGCACGCCGGGGCCTGCTGCACATGCGCGCCGAGGCGGTGGATTGAGCCGGACACGGCGCCGGTGGTGAGCGATCCGTCAATCCTGATGCGGGCCTGGTGACGGCGCTGCGGGCTGAACAGTCGGTCGCCCGGCTTCAGCCAGCCGGTATCGATCAATGCGCCGAACGGCACACGCGCGAGCGACTTCTTGCTGCGTTCGGTTTCCAGGGTCTCGGTGTCAAGCGGCTCGATAGCCTTGAGGCGCGCGCGCGACAGGCGAACGTAAGACTCCTCGCGTTCGAGGCCGATATAGTTACGGCCGAGGCGTTTCGCGGCAGCTGCAGTGGTGCCGGTTCCCGAGAAGGGATCGAGCACGAGATCACCCGGATTGGTCGTGGCCAGCAGAATGCGGTGGAGCAGCGACTCCGGCTTCTGGGTCGGGTGCGCCTTGCGCCCGTTCTCATCCTTGAGCCGCTCGCCGCCCGTGCACAGCGGGATGATCCAGTCGGAACGCATCTGCTTGTCTTCGTTGAAGGTCTTCAGGGCGTCATAGTTGAACGTAACCCGCGCATCGCGGGACTTGCCGGCCCAGATCAGCGTTTCGTGCGCGTTCTGGAACCGCGTGCCCTTGAAGTTCGGCATCGGGTTTGTCTTCAGCCAGATCACGTCGTTCTGGATCCAGAAACCCTGGTCCTGGAGAACCGTCCCGACACGGAAGATATTATGGTAGGAGCCGATGACCCAGATGGCGCCATCATCTTTCAGGACGCGCTGGCATTCGGCGAGCCACTGGTGCGTGAACAGATCATAGTCATCGAAGCTCGCAAACTTGTCCCATTCGTCATCGACGCCGTCCACAACCGACTGGTCCGGACGGGTGAGACCGCCGCCAAGTTGCAGGTTGTAGGGCGGATCGGCAAAAACGAGGTCGACAGACTTATCCGGAATCCGGGACAGGAGTTCGATACAGTCGCCCTGCGCAATCGTATTTTTCTGAATGGTCATTTCGGGAGCCCCGCAAATCTGCTTGCTGCGGACTCTCTGGGTTGCACCGGTTACTGTGCATTTAAGAAAAGCCTACCGAAAGGTTACCGGGCGCTGGCGCGTCCTGCCGGAAAGACTACAGGCCGAGCAGGAACTGGCCGTCCGGCGTCTCACGCGGCCGGAAGAGGTCTGTGCGGAGTTCCGGCCTCTTGCGGTCGAGACCGGCGCGAGCTGCTGCCTTGTGAAAACGTTGGTTTATAAGGTCTGCCACCGGTCCTCTTCCCCGGCCGCGTTCGAACCAGCGCGGATCGTAATCCTTGCCGCCGCGCATCTCGCGGATGAGGTTGATCACGCGCGCCGCCCGGTCCGGCACATGCTGGACGAGCCATTCATGGAACAGGTCCTTGATCTCGAAGGGAAGCCGCAGGACGACATAGCCGGCTCCCGATGCGCCATAGGCCGACGCCGCCTCAAGCAGGGCTTCAATCTCGTGATCATTCAGTCCCGGAATGATCGGCGCGGTCATCACCGCCACGGGGATACCGGCCGCCGACAGCGCCCTCACTGTTTCCAGCCGGCGCTGCGGCGTGGCGGCCCGCGGCTCCATCTTGCGCGCGAGTGTGCGGTCCAGCGTGGTGATCGAGATGCCGACGCGCACAATGCCCTTCTGCGCCATCGGCGCGAGCACGTCGATGTCGCGCTGGATCAGCGCCGATTTGGTCAGCAGGCTGACGGGGTGATTATGGGCGGACAGGATTTCAAGCAGGCGGCGCGTCAGCTTCTGCTCGCGCTCCACCGGCTGGTAGGCATCCGTATTCATGCCGAGCGCGATCGGCCGGGGCACATAGGCTGGGCGGTTCAACTCCCGGACCAGAAGTTCCGGCGCATTGGCCTTGCGGAAAATCCGGCTCTCGAAATCCAGCCCCGCCGAAAGGCCCGCCCAAGCATGCGTGGGGCGGGCGAAACAGTAAATGCAGCCATGCTCACAACCGCGATAGGGATTGACCGTGCGGTCAAAGCTGATGTCGGGCGACTTGTTAAAGGTGATAATCGTCTTGGCCGTGTCGTCCAGCAGCACCGTTTCGAGCGCCAGCGCGTCATCCTCGATCGTGCTCCAGCCATCGTCGAACGGATTGTGCGTCTGCTTCTCGTATCGCCCGGCCTGGTTGGAGACAGCGCCGCGTCCCCGGTGCCCGAACCGCTCAGCGACAGCGGCGGTATCGATCAGCGTGACGCGGCCTGATGTCTTCAGTTTCTGCTCGGTTCTCATGCGGTAAGACAAGCCACAGAAAAAAGAACAAAGCAAGAACTTTGAGGCCCGATGATCTGGGGAATTCAGCCCTGGCCGCGGACCCAGTCTTTCCAGTCGTCCGCCTCATCGATGTCGATCAGCTGATCGAGAAGGCCGATCCGGCTGTGCGGCGGCAGGCGGCTCCAGACGTCTTCCATCGCATGCGGGCCGGACCAGCGGACACCTTTGAAGGGCGCCTCGATGCGCGGACGTTTGTGCAGGCCGAACAGCCAGAAACCGCCATCGCGCGCCGGTCCGAACACCGCGCCCGACCGCCTGAGCCGAGACACGGCGTCCCGAAGGCGCTTCGGGGTCACGTCAGGTGCATCAGCGCCGATAAAGAGGACGGGTCCGAGCGGCGCTTCGCGAAAGCCGCGTCCGAGACGCTGGGTCAGCCCGCCCTGCCCTTGCGGCTTGAGATCGAAACCCGCGAACACATGCCGGGCCCCATTTGTGAGGCGTGCGCTGTCGGGCGCGATATAAACAATGACGCGGCATCCGCTGGCGCGGGCCGCCTTGAGGGTTCGGGCGAGCGTGAAGGTGGCGATCCGGCGCGCCTCGGCCTTTCCGAGCCCGGCGGCCAGGCGCGTCTTCGACAGGCCGATCCGGGGCGGCTTGGCAAAGACTAGCAAAGTTGCAGGTCGCATCAGTCGGGGCCTTGGATTTGCCGGAAAGAGGGCTCAACCTGACTTCCAGGTTTTGGAAACGCAAGGAGTTCAGACTGTTATGAAGCCGCACATTCTGGTGATCCCGCTTCTGGCGTCCGCGCTGCTCTCGGCCTGCTTCATGTCCGAGGAAGAACGTGTTGTGACCGGGACGCTGTTTGCCCGCGGCCCGGTCGCCTTCTGCGGGCCTGAGGAGCCGGCGTGCCGGATGGGAGTTCCTTCCGGCGATGGCTATGTGCTGACGTTCGAAGATGAGGAACCCGAGGAGGTCCGGGTCCGGTTTGAGCCCCTGATGGAGGTTGGCGGCGTGCCGGTTTATCTGGGCGAGGCCGAGCTTCGGGAAGACGGCGAGGTCGGCTGGGTCTACATGGTCGCGCGCCCCACCAACGCGGCGGTGGACGGCGCCCCGCGGTTCGAAATTGCCATGCCGGACTGCGCCGACTTGGGCGACGATGACAGCCGGCGCTCCGGAATTGCGCGGGCCGATTCCAAATCCTGCACGGTGACGGACATCGCCGGGTTCCGGACATTCCTGAAAGAAACTTATGCGGACGAGTTTGCCGACCCAGCCTGGTGGTCGGGCGAGCGCTAGCGATAGGCTTTCGCCAGCGCTTCGGGACTTGCGCCGAGCAGGAACCGCGTCAGCAGCCAGGCATTGGACCAGGCGCGCTTGCGCCAGCCGTCTCGCTCATACTTGATTGCGGAGGTGCGCGCTTCGGCGTCGAGGATGACCAGCCGGCGCTTGCCGAGGGTGCGCGCGATCATCACATCCTCCATCAGCGGCACATCGGGAAAGCCGCCGATCTCACTATACAGAGCGCGTGAAATCAGCAGGCCCTGATCGCCGTAGGGCAAGCCGAGCCAGCGGGCGCGGCGGTTGGCGCGCGCCTCCAGCCAGCGCGCCGCCGGAGCATCCGAGCGGAACTTGAGCTTGAAGGCTGCAGCAAGGCCGGGCCGCGTGCCCATGTGGGAGGCGGCGCGCTCCGGCCATTCGCGCGAGAGGGCGGTGTCTGCGTGCAGGAAAAGGAACCATTCTCCGCGAGCGGCGCCCGCCCCCGCTCGGAGCTGCTTGCCGCGCCCGGCGGCCGAACCGATGATCGTTGCGCCCGCTGATCCTGCAATCGCGCGGGTAGCATCGGCGGAGCCGCCATCGGCGACGATCACTTCACGGATCAATCCGGCTTCGAGGCCCGGCAGCAGGCTTTCCAGTGCAAGGGGCAGATCCGCAGCCGCATTGAGCGCCGGAATAATGACGGACAAGGGCGCGGGCATTCAGCCGCCAAGCTCCGCGAGACGCTTCTCGATCAGCATCAGGTCGCGCCAGGCGCGGCTCTTGTCCTGCGGACGGCGCAGGAGATACGCCGGGTGGAGAACCGGGATGATGGGAACCTGGAAGCCGTCCGGCGTGGCGTAGGCGTATTCATTGCCGCGCAGCTTCATGATGCCGTCCTTGCTCGCGAGCAGGGACACAGCAGGCACGCCGCCGGCGGCGATGATCAGTTTCGGAGCCGTGAGTTCAATCATGCGGTCCACGAAGGGACGGCAGACGGCGAGTTCGTCGGTCTCGGGATTCCGGTTGCCGGGCGGGCGCCAGTAGTTGACGTTGGTGATAAAGGCATTCTCGGCGCGGGAGCGGCCGATGGCGGCGAGCATCTTGTCGAGCAGCTGGCCGGCCTTTCCGACGAAGGGAAGGCCGCGCCGGTCTTCCTCGTCGCCCGGGCCCTCCCCGATGACCATCAGGCTCGCGCCTGCGATCCCGTCGGACACCACCGCCTGTTCGCAGGTGGCCTTGAGGGGGCTGCCCTCAAAGGTGCGGATGGCTTCCGCCAAAATGTCCAGCGACTGAGCCGCGCCTGCCTTCGCGCGTGCCTCGTCTGCCCAGTCAGATACCGTACGCGCGCCTTTGCGGACCGGGGCGCTGGTGGTTACGCTTGTCGTTGGCTCAATCGCCCGCTGCGCGAGTTCCGGCTCCGGAGCGGCCTTCAGCATGGCATCCACCAGCGCCGTATCGACGCTCACGCCCATGTCTGTCCACCATTCGGTGAGCGCAGTCATGGGCACTCTTGACGCAGGGGCTGGCATTGCGGACGGGCTGGACCTTCAGGAAACACGTTGTAAGTGCTTATCCGGATAGAGATAAGACGCATAGCGCAAACAAGGAGCTGACCTATGGCCGACGCCCCCGAACGCGAGTCGATGGAATTCGATCTGGTGATCGTCGGCGGAGGCCCGGCCGGCCTGTCGGCCGCCATCCGGTTCAAGCAACTGGCCAGCAAGGCGGGCACGGACCTGTCGGTCGTCGTCATCGAAAAAGGCGGCGAGATCGGCGCGCACATCCTGTCGGGTCTCGTGCTTGACCCGAAGGCGCTCGACGAACTGCTGCCGGATTGGCGCACGCGGTCTGACAGGCCGCTGACCACGGAAGTCAAAACCGACAGCTACAAGCTCCTCGGCGAGAACGGCTCGGCGGAAGTCGGCTGGGCCCCCTTCCCGCCGCTGATGAGCAACCATGGCTGCTTCATCGGCTCGCTGGCGAATGTCTGCCGCTGGCTGGGCGCTGAAGCCGAAAAGCTGGGCGTCGAAGTGTTCCCCGGCTTTGCCGCGTCAGAACTCGTTTACGATGACAAGGGCGCCGTCAAAGGCATCGTCGCGGGTGTCATGGGCATCAACAAGGAAGGCGAGCCTGGTCCGGATTACCAGCCGGGCATGGAACTTCTCGGCAAATATGTCCTGTTCGCCGAAGGTGCACGCGGTTCGCTGACCAAGGAGCTGATGGCGAAGTTCGGTCTCAACAAAGACAGCGATCCGCAGAAGTACGGCATCGGCCTCAAGGAAGTCTGGTCCGTGCCGGAAGAGATTTTCGAGGAAGGCCTCGTCCAGCACACGTTCGGCTGGCCCGTCATGGGCAAGAACGGTGACGGCGGCGGGTTCCTCTATCACTTCCGCGACAATGGCGAGGCCTTCGTTTCGGTCGGCTACGTGGTCCACCTCAACTATAAGAACCCCTACCTTTCGCCCTACCACGAGTTCCAGCGCTACAAGCACCATGCGGATGTCGTCCGCTACCTGAAGGGTGGCAAGCGGGTTGCCTATGGCGCGCGGGCGATCACCTCGGGCGGCGTCCAGTCGATCCCGCAGCTGTCATTCCCGGGCGGCGCGCTGATCGGCTGCTCGGCCGGGTTCGTGAACCTGCCACGCATCAAGGGCACCCACAACGCGATGAAGACCGGCATGCTGGCGGCTGAAGCTGCGTTCGAAGCCGTGTCGGCCGGCCGGCAGAGCGATGTGCTGGAGACCTATCCGGAAGCCGTTCGCGCTTCCTGGGTCTGGAAGGACCTGTCGCCGGTGCGCAACATGAAGCCGCTGATGTCGAAGTTCGGCACCCTGCTCGGCGCCGCGATTGGCGTGCCCGACATGTGGATGCGCACGCTCGTGGGCTTCGGCTTCCTGCCGACGATGCACCACACCAAAACCGATGCGGAATCGCTGAAGCCCGCCAAGTATTTCAAGCCGATCGATTATCCGAAGCCGGATGGTGTGATCAGCTTCGACAAACTCACCAACGTGTCGTTCACCAACACTTATCACGGCGAAGACCAGCCGGTCCACCTGAAGGTCGCCGACCTCGCGCTTCAGAAATCGTCCGAGCACGACGTGTATGCAGGCCCCTCAGCGCGCTACTGCCCGGCCGGCGTTTATGAATGGGTGGGGTCCGGCGCGGATCTCAAGTTCCAGATCAACTCGCAAAACTGCATCCACTGCAAGACCTGCGACATCAAGGACCCCAACCAGAACATCAACTGGACGGTGCCTGAAGGTGGCGGCGGACCGGCCTACCCGAACATGTAATCCCGGCCGCTCTTCGCAGCCAACTCTGCGTGATGAACACACCGGCGCCTTGCTCTTGACGCAAGGGACTGCTTCATTTGCGTAACAGTCATCTGGAGCCTTTGTGTCGATGTCCCTGAAACATTCCGTGATCGCGTCCGGGTTCTTGCTTGCGCTCATGGGATGCACGAGTTTGCCCGCAGGATGGGCCAGGCTGACTGAGGCCGCTGCAGAAACGGCGCAGCCCAGACTGTCGAAACAGGCCAAATCAACCGCCATTCGCGGGGCCAGGTACGCGCTGCCGTCTGAAGCGCTGAAAGCCGGGGATACGGCCGGTTTCCTTAAACTGATCGCAGACCTCCCGGCGAGCGAACGGGCAGAAGACCGGTTTCTGGATGCCTATCTGGCGCTCGACCGGGCGGCGGCGGGCGACATGAAAGGCGCGCGCGCTTATCTCGGGATCACAGGTGACGAGGCGGCCGACCTTGAACAGCCAGGCTTCTATCTCTGGCTCGACGCCTGGCTCCTCGCACTCGAAGGCAAGACGGACGAAGCGATCAACCGCCACCGCGAAGTGGCCGGCGGCATGCCGGGGATCACCGGGGACCTCTCGCTTGCGGCGATGCTCGAAGCGGCAGGGCGCAACGACGAGGCCCTCGCCGTCTATGAAGCGCTGACACCAGAAAACATTCAGGCCCCGGAACATGAGTTTGACCCGCAAGGGATCGTGTTTGCGCATGTCAGTACGGTGATCGTGCGCCATTCTCTGCTGCTACAGCGCATGGGGCGCGTCGAGGAGTCCCAGCTGGTTTACCAGCAGCTTGCGAATGCGCAGCCCGAAGAGGCGACCAGCTATGCGGCCGCTATCGACAGTCTCGAAACCGGCAAGAACCTCGACAACGAGGCGCCAACCGTCCGGTCAGAATTCGCGATGGCGTTGTCGGATGTATCCTACGCCATGCAGCAGCAGCGCTACATCCAGACCATGATGATCGGCGGGGATATCGAAGGTTTCGATGACAAGAGAACAGCGTTCGACCTGTCGATCCTGCTGATGGATCCCGAAAACGAGAACGTCCGCAGCGGCGTCATCGACGCCCTCTACGAAGAAGCGCTCTACGCCGGCGCGGCGCACGTGGCGCAAACGGCGCCGAAACCGTCGCCTTCGCTTGAGATCTCGGCGGCTCAGGCCCTGCTGATGGATGGCGACGAGGCCGGGGCCCGCAAGGCGATCGACGTCGCACTCAGGATCAGCACCGAGACGGAAAAGCTCTCGACCATCTATGGCGCGCTGCAGTTGCGAGCTTTGCTGAATGACAAGGACGCCGCTTATGCACTGGTGCCTGAGCTGATGAAGCTCGCCGAGAACCCGGCGGAGCAGGCTGCAGCGCACGGCGCGGCCAGCTCGGTTTTCCTGCATTTCGGCGACGCCAAACAAGCGGCCGATCATGCAAAGGATGCGCGGCGTCTCGACGACACGCATGATCGCCGGATGGTGCTGGCCGATGCACTGGGTCGCTCAGGCGAGATCAACGAAGCGCTTAGCATCCTCCGGGCGGAGCGGCTGGCCCGCCCAAATGATCCTTACACATTGAATTCCCTCGGCTATTTCCTCATCACGCGTACAGACAATTATGAGGAAGGCTACAAGGTACTCGCCCGCGCGATGCTGCTCGCCGAATCGGACCCCTATATCGCCGACTCACTCGGCTGGGCGCTGTTCCAGCTCGGCGACCTGGTGCGCGCCAAGGGGCTGATCGAAAGCGCCCGCGATGAACTGCTGCCCCGGAGCCACTGGGAAATCGAGGAGCATCTGGGCGACATTTACTGGCATGAAGACCGCAAGGACGAGGCCCGCACGGCCTGGACCACGGCGCTCGAAAACTATCCGCCGAACGCCGACAAGGACCGGATCGCCGCCAAGCTGAAGGAGGGCCTGACGACCCCGCGCCCTGAAAAGCGGCCGCTTCCGGCAATCTCTCTGGAAGACCTCGAGGTTGAACGTCAGGACATCTGACATCGCCCCCTGTTGTGACCCGGCGGCGCGCCATAGTATCGCCGGAAACAGGTGCGACGTCGTCGCAAAGCCCGGTTTTTGCGGGCAAACATGGCTTAAGACGTTCGAATCACCGCACAGGGTTAGCTGATGACTGACGCTCCTCCCCCGACTTTCCGCATGACGCTCGAGAAGTATGCCGGCCCGATCAAATGGGGCCGGAGACTGTTGCTTGCGGGCTTCGTACTCGGCGTGATCGTGCTGATCGTGGCATGGGTCTACTTTGCGGCGCTCGGGCGGGATGTCCCCTCGATCGACAAGCTCAAACAGTATGAGCCGCCGATCACCTCGCGCGTCCACGCAGGCGACGGGACCCTGATTGCCGAGTTTGCCGACCAGCACCGCGTCTTCGTGCCCTACGAGTCCATCCCGGAACATGTGGTGCAGGCTTTCGTGGCCGCCGAAGACAAGAACTTCTTCACGCATGACGGTCTCGACTATGCGGGCATCACGCGCGGCGCGGTGAACACAGCCAAGAACAAGATCACCGGCGACGGCGGCATGCAGGGTGGTTCGACGATCACCCAGCAGGTCGCCAAGAACATGCTTCTGACCCGGGACCAGAATATCGAACGCAAGGCGAAGGAAGCGATTGTCGCTCAGCGGATCGAGAAGGAGTTCACCAAGGGCGAGATTCTTGAGCTCTACCTGAACGAGATTTATCTGGGCGGCCAGTCCTACGGTGTCGCGTCCGCAGCCTTGAACTATTTTAACAAATCCCTGCCGGAACTCGACCTTGCGGAAGCTGCAACGCTGGCTTCGCTGCCCAAGTTTCCGGGCAAGGTGAACCCTTACACCAATCCGGAACGCCTCCTGTCGCGCCGCAATTATGTGCTCCAGCGCATGAAGGAGGACGGCTACATCACGCGCGAGGAAAGGGACGCCGCGCTCGAGCGGCCATTGACCACAACGCGCCGTCTGCGCGGCCCGGAGTTCATCGCGACCACCTATTTCGTACAGGAACTCCGCAATGACCTGATCAAGCGGTACGGCGAAGATACACTCGAACAGGGCGGCCTTTCGATCCGCTCGACCATCGACACGCGCCTTCAGATTGCAGCCCAGAGCGCCCTTCAGAACGGCCTTGTGGCCTATGACCGCCGCCATGGCTGGCGCGGCCCGTTGACGACGCTTCCGGTTGACGATGGGGCTGTCGAGGCGCTCAAAGCGGTCAAGCTGCCCGGCGGGAACGGAACTTGGGAAGCCGCACTGGTCACCCGGCTGGGTGCAAGCTCGGCAGAGCTTCTGTTGACGGACGGCGAAACGATCAAGCTGCCGCCCGACGAGATCAAATGGGCGCAGACCTACAAGCCGGAAAGCGGCAAGGCGGGTCTGCGGGTCGGCCATGTCATTCTCGCGGAGTTCACGCGCAAGGAGCAGGCCGCCAGGCCCCCGGCAGACCCTGAAAGCGCAGAGGTCGCGGCGCCCGTGATGGTGCCGGTCGGGAATGCAACCCTGAGACAGGTTCCGGAAGTCGACGGCGCGCTGATCGCGCTCGATCCGCACACCGGCCGCGTCCTCGCCATGCAGGGCGGCTATTCCTTCTTCAAGTCGAGCTTCAACCGCGTCACGCAAGCGACCCGCCAGCCCGGCTCGAGCTTCAAGCCGTTCGTGTATGCGGCGGCGATGGAGAAAGGCTACACGCCCTCCTCCCGGATGCTCGACGCGCCGTTTGTGTCTTATGACGTCTCGACCAAGAAATACTGGGCACCTAAGAACTATACGGCAGGTCAGTCCTACGGGATGGTGACGCTTCGCGTCGCCCTCGAGAAATCACTGAACCAGGTGACGGCACGGATCGCTCAGGAAATCGGAATGGAAGCCGTTTCTGATCTCTCTGAACGCGTCGGTGTTTATGACAATCTGCCCGCCTATCCGGCGATGTCGCTGGGCGCGGGTGACACCGAGCTGATCAACCTCGTGCGCGGCTACGCCGCTTTCGTGAACGGCGGCAAGAAAGTCACGCCGACCCTGCTGGACCGCGTGCAGGACCGGTATGGTCGCACCCTCTACCGCAATGACGAGCGCAGGTGCGACGGTTGCCAGGCCGACGAATGGAACGGCGAGGACCCGCCGGTGCTCGCCGACAACCGTGAGCAGGTGCTGGACCCGATCGTCGCCTACCAGATCACGCACATGATGGAAGGCGTCGTTGAACGCGGTACCGGGCGCCGCGCCCTGCGGATCGGCAAGCCCGTGGCTGGCAAGACCGGAACGACGGATGATTATCGTGACGCCATTTTCGTTGGCTTCTCGCCGGATCTCGTGGTCGGTGTGCGCGTCGGCTTCGATGACAACCGCTCTCTGGGCGAGGGCGAGGCCGGTGGCTCGGTCGCCGTGCCTATCTTCACCGAGTTCATGGAAACAGCGCTGAAGGATCACGCCGCAACGCCGTTCCGTATCCCTCCCGGTGTGCGCCTGGTGAAGGTCGATGCGCGCACCGGCGTGCCTGCTCCCGGCGGCGGTCCCGGTGTGATTGACGAGGCGTTCCGGCCTGGAACAGAGCCCGGCCTGAACGTGTTCGTCGGACAGGAAGACTGTCTTTCGATCTCCGGCTCCTGCGGCGACGGGCTGGATACCGGCGGCGCGGCGACGGATGGCGCCGGCGACGGCGCCGCATCCGACGATAATCTCGACGGCATCTTCTGATTGCCCCAGGGTTATGGCGCGGCGCCCATACGCCGCTTTGACCGAATTCGACCTCGGGGTTATAGCCCGTCTCGAATTGTTGCCTGTTGTGTTGAAGGAGGCGCTTAGATGTCCGCCGAAATCCGTTCGCTGATTGACCAGATCCGCCAGTCCGCCGCTTTGCTACGGAGGCGTCTTTGACTGGGATACGGCCACCAAACGTCTCGACGAACTGACCGCGCTGTCTGAGCGCCCGGACTTCTGGAACGACCCCCAGGACGCACAGAAACTGATGCGCGAGCGCCAGAAACTGGCGGACGGCATCGCGCTTGTGGCAGCGCTCGAGACAGATATCGCCGACGCCCCGGAACTTCTGGAACTCTCCGAAGGCGATGCTGCCATGCAGGCGGACATCCAGGCCTCGCTGGCCCGCGCTGCCGAAAAGGCCCAGAAGGCCGAGTTGGCGGCGCTGCTGTCGGGCGAAGCGGATGGCAATGACTGCTACGTGCAGATCAACGCAGGTGAAGGCGGAACGGAAAGCCAGGACTGGGCCTCTATCCTGCGCCGGATGTATGTGCGGTGGGCCGAAAAACACGGCTACGCGGTCGATGAACTCGACGAACGCGAGGGCGAGGAAGCCGGGATCAAGTCGGCGACGGTCCAGATCAAGGGCGCGAATGCGTATGGCTGGCTGAAGTCAGAAACCGGCGTGCACCGTCTCGTGCGGATTTCGCCTTATGATTCGTCGGCGCGGCGTCACACGTCATTCTCGTCAGTCAGCGTGACGCCGGTCATCGATGACAAGATCGAGATCGAGATCAATCCGTCGGATGTCCGTACAGATACATTCCGCGCGTCGGGCGCCGGCGGCCAGCACATCAACCGGACCGATTCGGCCGTGCGCCTTACGCACATCCCGACCAACACGGTCGTGCAGTGCCAGATGGGCCGCTCCCAGCACCAGAACCGCGATGAAGCCTGGAAGATGCTGCGATCGAAACTTTATGAACTCGAGCTGCAGAAGCGAAAATCTGTCGCCGATGCGCAGTATGCAGACAAGAGCGCCATCGGCTTTGGCCACCAGATCCGTTCCTATGTGTTGCAGCCCTACCAGATGGTCAAAGACCTGAGAACGAATGTGGAGACGTCCGATACAGGCGGCGTTCTGGACGGCGATATCGACCGCTTCCTGTCGGCTTCACTTGCCGCGTCAGTGGCGAAGGATGAGGTAAGGTAGGGTGACCGACACGCCGGATCCTGCCCCAGCGCGCACAAAGGGGCGCTTGAACAACTGGAGTGACGAGCGCGGTTTCGGGTTCCTGGCGCCGGAGGGCGGCGGGCCGGATGTCTTCGTGCACGCAAACGCATTCTCTAAGGAAGGCCGTCACATCGAGATCGGCCATGCGTACGAATTCACCGTCGAGTACGGCAAGGACGGCAAGCCGAAAGCGAAGAACGTCTCGGCACTGAAGGCTTCTGCTGCCATCGCCCCGCCGAAGGCAAGCCCCAGCCTGCGGTCGCAGATCGTCCAGCGCGGCCCGAGATTGCTCGTCATCCCGGCCTTCCTTTTCATCGCGGCGGCCATCGCCAGCGTGCAGTCGATTTCGACCAACTGGCTGGTTATCTATGGTGTCGCGAGCGTCGCCTGCTTTGCCGGTTATGGCCTCGACAAGCGCGCGGCTAACCAGAAGCAATGGCGGGTCTCCGAGACGGTCCTGCTCTTGATCGGGCTCGTCGGCGGCTGGCCCGGCGGGATCATCGGGCAGGAAGTTTTCCGTCACAAGACACAAAAGAAAGCGTTCCGGACGCTGTTCTGGATGAGCGTCGCCATCAACATGGCGGCCTTCGTCCAGATCAATGTCTTTGCCGCGCGCTGAGGCCGGCCAGCGACGCAGCCTTGGCGAACACAGTGGGCAATCCCGCAAGATCAGCCGCGGGCGCCCAGTAGCCCTCCGGCAGTTGCTCGCGCCGCGCATCAGCGACGTGGACGTCGAGGTGAAGGGCGAAGTGCGTGAACACGTGACGGACCTCTCCAATGTTGGACCATCCCGCCTCCACTGGGGGATCGCAACCGGTGCGCGTCTCGGTCCAATCCGACGAGGGCAGCGCCAGCATGCCGCCCAAAAGGCCCGACGGCGGACGCCGAATGAGCCAGACGCCTGCATTCCGGCGCAAGACATAAGCGGCGCCATAGCGGACAGGCCGCGCCGTCTTGGCGGGCTTGATCGGATAGCGGTCCGGCAGGCCTTCAGCAAAGGCGGCGCAATACGCCGTGATCGGACAGAGCCCGCAAGACGGCTGCCTGGGCGTGCAGACGCCGGAGCCAAGATCCATCAGCGCTTCCGCAAAGTCTCCGGGACGCGTTGCCGGAACAAGGTCTCTCGCGATTGCGCCAATGCGGCGCTTGGCTGCGGCCCAGTCCTCCCTGGTCGCCAGCAGGCGCGAGAAAACGCGCTCTGCGTTGCCGTCAATCGCGGCCGTTCTTTCCCCGAATGCCAGAGCGGCAATCGCCCCGGCGGTGTAAGGGCCAATACCCGGTAAGGTCAGCAGTTCGTTTTCGGTGACGGGAAACCCGCCCCGCGCGGCCACGTCCCGCGCGCATTTCAGAAGGTTGCGCGCCCTGGCATAGTAGCCGAGCCCGGCCCAGGCTTGCATGACCTCTTCGTCCGCCGCAGCGGCCAGCGCCTCCACTGTCGGCCAGCGCCGTGTGAACGCGTCAAAATACGGCGCCGCGTGCGGCACGGTCGTCTGCTGCAGCATGATCTCGGAAAGCCAGACGCGGTAGGGATCGCGCGCAACGCCCCGCGGACTGCGCCACGGGAGCGTTCGGGCCGACCGGTCAAACCAGGCAAGCAACCCCGGCACCATCCCGGCGAGATCGCCATCACTTTTCGGATTCATGCCTTTTCCTCGCCGCAGAAGCCGTGCAGATTTGCCAACATGGTCCAGAGATCAACCCTCGATCCGCTTGAAGAAGCCCGGGCGCTGGTCAAGCTGCGCTACACGCGGGCGCGCGCGCTCAAGCCGCCGATGAAGGCCATCGCGATCTCGGCGGACCGGGTGGGCCGCAAATCGGGCGCGGCCAAACTGCCGCCCCTGAAACTTCTGCAAGCGCGGTGGCGGGAGATTGCGGGAGAGCAAGTCTACAAATTCTCCCACCCCGAAAAGATCAGCGCCTCGAAGGATGGCCGCATCCTCACGCTGCGCGTGATCCCCCAAGCTGCGCCGCTGGTTCAGCACCAGTCCGAGACGATCCGCCAACGGGTCTCGGTGGCCGCAGGCGGCGACATAACGGCGATCCGGATCGTGCAAGGCCCGATCTCCCGCGGCTCAGAGACGGTGGTCTATCGCCCGAAGGCGCGGGCGCTCACGCCGAAGGAAGCCGCATCCCTCGAGGAAGGCGCGGCGCGAATCGAAAATGCGGGTCTGCGTGCGGCAATTGTTGCACTGGGCAAGGCTGTGCTATCGGCAGACCCGTAAACGCTCGCGGCGGTTTTTTTAACGATTTGGCAACCGGCGCGACTCATTCCCTAACGCGAGGCTCATGACTATGGCACCACTTTTCCGGCGTTTCGCGCTTGCGGCTGTTTCCGCTCTGGCACTCGTTGCCTGCGGCGCAGCCAAAGGCGACAGCACCAAGGCTCCTGGCGCGAATGCGGGCGCAGCGGCGACCACGCAGGCGGGCGAGCTCGGCCACGTCAAAGGTGATCCGGATGCGCCGATCACGCTGATCGAGTATGCCTCTCCGACTTGCCCCGCGTGCAAGTATTTCCACGACAGCGTGCTCCCCACGATTGAGGACAAGTATGTGTCGACCGGCAAGGTCCGGTTCGTATTCCGCGAATTCCCGATCCACGGCACGGTGGACGTCGCCGCCTACGTCGTCGCCCGCTGCGCAGGTGACGACAAGTTTTTCGCAGTCCTCGACGACTTGTTTGCGAACCAGGAAGGGATCGTTCAGGCCGCTCAGGTCGGCGCGCTGGGTAACACCCTGAAAACGATCGCGAAGCGGCACGGAATCGAAACGGACGAAGCCTTCGACGCCTGCATGGACAACCCGGCGATCCGGGACGAGCTGGCCGCTGTGTACCAGTCTGCCGAGCAGTTCCAGGTCGCCGGCACGCCAACCTTCGTGCTGGATGGCAAGGTTCGCAATTTCGAGGGCGACTATCGCTCGCCGGAAGGCTTCTCCAGGCAGATCGACGCACTGCTCGCCGAAAAAGGCGCGCAATAAGCATGAGGTACCGGCATGCAGATCACTGAGCTGCGCATTGCCGGCTTCAAGTCGTTTGTTGATCCGCAGACCGTCCCGATCGAACCGGGGCTGACCGGCATTGTCGGGCCCAACGGCTGCGGCAAGTCAAACCTCCTCGAAGCGCTACGCTGGGCGATGGGCGCCAACTCCGCCAGGGCCATGCGCGGCGGCGAGATGGATGACCTGATCTTCAACGGTGCAGACGGACGTCCGGCCCGCGAGACCGCCGAAGTCATACTTGTGCTGGACAACTCCCGCCGAACCGCGCCGCCGGAGTTCAACGGGGCCGACCAGCTAGAGATCGAACGCAGGCTGAAGCGCGGCGCCGGCTCCAGCTACCGGATCAACGGCCGCACCGTGCGCGGCAAGGACATCCAGCTGCTGTTTGCCGATGCCTCGACCGGTGCAAACTCCCCTGCCCTTGTTCGTCAGGGCCAGATTTCGGAACTGATCGGCTCCAAGCCCCAGAACCGCCGGCGCATCCTGGAAGAAGCGGCCGGCATTGCGGGTCTCAACAGCCGCCGGCAGGAGGCCGAGCAGAAACTCGACGGCGCCGAAGCCAACCTGCAGCGCCTTGCTGAAGTGTCCGCCGAAGTCGAACGCCAGCTGGCCAGCCTCAAGCGGCAGGCGGCTAAGGCGGGTCGCTACCGGAAGATCTCGGAAGACATTCAGGCGCTGGATGCGCTGGTGGCGCACCTGCGCTGGGTCGAAGCCCGCAAGACGATGGAGGCGGCCCGCGCGCAGCTTGATATTCTGAAACGTCAGGTCGAGGATCTGTCGCGTGAAGACGCGGTGCGCGAAAAGGAACGCATCGAAGCCGGCGAAGGCCTTGCGCCGCTCCGGGCAGCTGAGATGGACGCTGCTGCCCGCCTCGGTCAGGCGCGGATCACGCTGGCAAAGCTGGAAACGGAACGCCGTATCGCGGCAGACTCGCACTCGCGCCTTGAAGCGGAAGCCCTGCGCCTTTCAATCGACTTCGCCCGGGAGATAACGACCCACGAGGAAGCCGCCGCGGCGCTGGCGCAGGCCCGCGAAGAACTCGCCGGGCTTCCGCAGGAAGATGCGGCCCTGACCGCGCGCCTTGAGGCGCAGGCCCGGACTGCGCTTGAGACCGCGCGCACCCGTCTCACCGAAGCCGAACGCGCCGCTGATGAGGCCCAGCAGCGCCTCTCGGATGCACGCGCCCGGCGCCGGGCCGCCGAGGACAATGCCGCGGCTCAGGCGCGCCGGCAGACCATGCTGACAGCTGAAATCGAGCGCCTGCGGGGCGAGATGACGGGCCTGGAAGCGTCCGGCATCCATCTGCTTCGTTTGCGTCAGGCCAAGAATGCCGAAGCAGAAGCCGAAATCGCCCTGGGCGATGCCGAGCGCGCCGTTGAACTCGCTGAAGCCGAGCTTGCCCGGGCCCGCGTGGCCGAAGGTGAAGCGCTTCCGCCCTTCGATGCGGCCAATCATTGCGTGCGTTCGCTCGAGGCCGAAATTGCGGGCCTCAGGCGCCTGATGCGCCGGTCCGGCCCCTCGGCTGCGCCGCCTGTGCTGGAGCGCCTGCGGACCCGCGACGGATACGAGAAAGCCGTCGCCGCCGCGCTCGGTGACGACATCGAAGCGCCGACCGATCGCACCGCGGCCGTCTACTGGAACGGCGCGCAGGCCGCGGCTCAGGCTTTGCCCGAAGGCGCCAGGCCTCTCACGTCTTTCGTTGACGCCCCTGGCGAACTGGCGGCGCGCCTGTCTCAGTGCGGATTGGTGTCCCTTGCCGACGGCGCACGTTTGATTGCGGGCCTGAAGCCCGGCCAGCGGCTCGTTTCCCGCGAGGGCCATCTCTGGCGCTGGGACGGGTTCATCCGCACGCCGGACGCGCCTGTCAGTGCGACCGCGCGCCTCGAACAAAAGGCCCGGATTGAAGCTGCGCAGACGGAACTCGTCTTTCGTCAGAGCGAGCTGGCAGCGTTGACGGCCGCGCTTGAAGAATCCCGCGCCGCGCGCCTGGCAGCTGAGGAAAGCCTTCGCCACCTGCGCCAGTTCATTGCCCCGGCCCAACGGACGCTGACGGACGCCCGCGCGGCTGCCATCGACGCGACGCAGGCGAACGAACGCACCCAGAGAACGCGCGAGGCCGGCACCGAAGCGCTCGCCCGGGCCGAAACAGACCTGGTTGCGGTTGCGGAGATGCTGGCGCTCGCAACGCCCGGCGCAGGCGCCGAAGAAGATACCGCGCTCGAACAGGCGCTTGCCGGCGCCCGCGAAACACTTGCGGGCGCGCGCGCCGCAGAAACCGAAGTGCGCGGCCAGTTGGCAGATCTCCTTCGTGGCCGTGAGCAGGCTGCCGCCCGGCGCGCCGCGCTCGCCCGAGATGTCGAGGCCTGGCAGGCACGGCTGGCCTCGGCCGGGGAACGCCTCGCGCAAGTCACCGAACGCCGGGCAGACGTCGCCGCGACCGTGCATATCTCGCGCGAACGCCCGGCAGCCCTGCGCGCCGAGATCGACGGCCTTGCCAGCGAAACCGAACTGCTGGAGGCGGAGCGCCAGGCTGGCGCCGATACGCTTGCCCGCAAGGAAGCCGCGATCCGCGAAGCCGACACAGCCGCCCGCAAGGCCGCCACTGCCGCCGCTGAGGCGCGCGCGCAGCTCGCCGCCTGGACGGTGAAACTCGAGAACGCCGAAGCCAAGCATGCCGAGAGCATCGCGCACGCCCGGACCGCCTTCCTGCGCACGCCCGAAGGCCTGCTCGCGATCGCCGAAGCCGGGCTCGGCGAGGACGCACTCGGCGCGTTCACGCCGCGCGAAGCTGAAGCCCGTCTCGACGGCCTGCGCCGCGAGCGAGACCAGCTCGGCGGCGTTAACATGAACGCGGAAGCGGAAGCCGAGGCGCTCGAATTGCGTCTCGGGGTCCAGATCGCAGAGCGGGATGATCTCGTCGCTGCGATTGCCAAGCTGCGCGAGGGTGTCGAAGCCCTCAATGTCGAGGGACGCCAGCGCCTCCTGGAGGCCTTCGACCTCGTCAACGAACACTTCAAGGCTTTGTTCATTGCCCTGTTCGGCGGCGGAAAGGCTGAGCTGCGGCTGGTAGACGCCGAGGATCCGCTCAATGCCGGCCTTGAGATATTTGCCCAGCCCCCCGGCAAGAAGCTCGGAACGCTGGCGCTCATGTCCGGCGGCGAGCAGGCCCTGACGGCTTCGGCGCTGATCTTCGCGGTGTTCCTGTCGCGGCCGGCACCGATCTGCGTTCTGGACGAGGTGGATGCGCCGCTGGACGATGCCAACGTCGACCGGTTCTGCAACATGCTGAATGAAATGCGCCAGCGAACCGACACCCGATTCGTCGTCATCACGCATAATCCGGTCACGATGAGCCGGATGGACCGGCTTTTCGGCGTTACGATGCGCGAAAAAGGGGTGTCGAAACTGGTTTCGGTGGACCTCGCTGCCGCCGAGCGCCTTGTTGCGGCGGAGTAGCGCAGTCCGCACGCAAGTTATTTGAATAAAAACAAGGTCTTTAATCCGTCGTTATCCCGTTGACTTGCCTAAGCCCCCCTCATAGTTTGCGCCAAATTTGAAGGGGTGGTGCAAGCTGTCACTCTGTCGTTGGCAGGAGCCTTCTGATGTCCGGACCTGATCCCTCGGATCTTGGCGACCGGATTGCGAAGGCGAAGGCCAAGCAGGCGGAGCGGGCAGACCGGGCCGAACGCCAGCGAAAGAACAGTGTCAACACGCCGGCGAGCATGGCTCTACGCTACAGCTCGGAACTTGTTGCCTCGGTTGTCGTCGGTGTCGGATTGGGCCTGCTGATCGACCATTATGCGAAGACCTCGCCTTGGGGCTTGCTCGTGATGATGGGGTTCGGCATGGCGGCGGGCATCCGCAACCTCATGCGGGCGGCCAAACAGCTGTCCGAAGACGCATCGAAGACGGCGGAAACGCCCGGTTCAACGCCAGAGACCAAAGACGAGACGCGCTGATGAACTTGCCCCTCCCCGTTTTCCTGCCCTCGATCGCGACGGATCCGATCCATCAGTTCAAGATCTTTCCGCTGATCGACTGGTCGGCTGGCGGCTATAATCTGGCCTTTACCAACTCCAGCTTCTGGATGCTGGTCTCGACCGTGCTGGTCCTTGGCTTCCTCGGCATGGCCGCCTCGCGCGCCAGCCTGATCCCGAACCGGATCCAGTCGCTCGGCGAGATGTCGTACACCTTCATTTCCGACATGGTCCGCTCGACGGCCGGCGAAGAAGGCCTGAAATTCTTCCCGTTCGTATTCACGCTTTTCTTCTTCATCCTGGGCGCCAACATCGTCGGCATGTTCCCGTACGCTTTTACCACGACGAGCCATATCGCCGTGACCGGCGCGCTGGCCGTGGTCGTGATCCTGATCGTGGTCGGATACGGTATCTACAAGAACGGGCTCGGCTTCTTCGGCCTGTTCGCGCCGCACGGCGTGCCCCTTCCGGTGATGTTCTTCCTTGTGCCCATCGAGATCATCTCGTTCCTGGCGCGTCCGATCACGCTCGGCATGCGTCTGTTCGCCAACATGCTGGCCGGTCACATCATGTTGAAACTGCTGGCGATCTTCGTGGTCATGCTGGCCGGCGCCGGCCTCACGGCGGTCGCCTGGGTGCCCTACGTGCTGCTGATCCCGATCACGGCGCTCGAATTCCTGGTCGCTTTCCTCCAGGCCTACGTTTTCGCCCTGCTGACCTGCGTTTACCTCAAAGACGCGATCCACCCGCACCACTGACCGGAGAGCCCCACCGCCGGTGCGTCCAATCGCGCCTCGTCCTGCCCCTTGACGCTTCAACCCGAACACGCTTCACGGGCCCCATATCAACCCGAATCCCCCTCGATCCCAATAGGAGACTCCCATGGAAGGCAATATCACCGAAGGTCTGCGGTATGTCGGCGCTGGCCTCGCCACGCTCGGCATGATCGGCGCAGCAATCGGCGTGGGCAACATCTTCGGCTCGTTTCTCGACGCCGCGATGCGCAATCCCTCCGCTGCCCCGCAACAGTCGGGCAACCTCTTCCTCGGTATGGCGCTCGCAGAAGCCCTTGGCCTCTTCGCGTTCGTTATCTCGATGCTGATCCTGTTCGCCGCGTAAGCAGCGCAGGTAAGGAGCAAGGCACGCCATGAGCTTGCTGGCATTTCTCGCAGAGACCGCCGCGCACGGCGGCGAGGCCGTGAAGGCGCCCTTCCCGGCGTTTGATCCGACCTGGTTTGCCTCACAGCTGTTCTGGCTGGCCGTCTTCTTTCTTGGGATGTATTTCGCGCTGTCGCGTTCCATCCTGCCGAAGCTGGAAGGCACCCTCGCACAACGGGCGAACAGCATTTCAGCTGACCTTGATGAAGCGGCACGCCTGAACAACCAGTCGGTCGAGGCGCAAAAAGCGCTGGAGCTCCGGCTGGCCCAGGCCAGGGCGCGCGCCCGGGAAACGTCCGATACCGCGAAAGCGGCGGCCGAAACCGAACTGGCGCACGTCACGGGACGGGTCGACGCGGAAATGGCGCTGAAGCTCGAGCGTGCCGAAAACCGCATTTCGAAACTTCGGGAAGACGCGATGAAGAATGTCGAGCAGATTTCGCTCGACGCTGCAGAGGCCATGATCGCCCGTCTGGGCGTCAAAGCTTCCCGGGCGGACGTCAAGAAGGCCGTCAGCTCAGTGCTGGAGACCCGCGGATGACATTGCGTACCCTGCTGTCTTCGGCTGCTTTGATGACGCTTGCGCCCGCTGCTCTTGCCGCCGGCGAAGGTGAAGGCCACGATACTCTGTTCACGCCGTTCACGGATACCGTCACCCACCTCGTGATGATCGGTATCCTGATCTTCTTCGCCATCCTGTGGCGGCTTGGCGTGTTCAAGACGGTCCTGAGCAGTCTCGACAACCGCGCTGAGGCCATCCGCAAGGAACTCGCCGAAGTCGCGGCTCTGCGTGCTCAGGCTGCTGAGGCTTTGGCCCAGGCTGAGCGCCGGCAGAAGGAAGCCGACCGCGAGGCTGAGACGATCATCGAGCAGGCAAAGCGCGATGCGCACGCTTTCCTTGAAGCCGCAAAACAGGACCTCGCCGACAAGATCAGGCGCCGCGAAGCCCAGGCTGAGGCGCGCATCGGCCGCGCCGAAGCGGAAGCTGCGAACGAAGTTCGCCGCGCAGCGGCTGATGCCGCGACCGAAGCGGCTCGCCGCGTGATGGCAGGCCAGGCCGGCGCCGATCAGTTCGAGGCGGCGGCCCGCGAGATCGAAAAAGCGCTCAGCTAGGCTTTGAACGCGAACAGGAAAAAAGCCGCCGGGTTTCCGGCGGCTTTTTTGTTTGCGCGGCGGCCAGCCAGATCAGCCCGGATCGCCAGCCGTATCGTCCACGATGACGGGCTGGGTATCGTCGATGATCGCGCCCGGTTCCAGAACCCGGATCATCGAACGCGGCACGGTGCCGGCCGGACAGGTCACCGGCATCTGCGCGTTTGCGATCGCTGGAAGGCCTCGGTTCAGAGGCGGAGCCGGATGTGACCGGAACACCCACGCCAAGAACAGCATCGCGCCAATCGCAACGCCCACGCCCATCAACGTGCTGAAGCCCAGCGCTTCCCCGGCCAGGGTTGCCGAAGCAATCGCGCCGTTCGAGGCGAGCGGGCTTGCGGCGGCAGGACGCGGCGGGCCCGGCATTGCGGTCGGCGGCGGCGGACTGACGCGCATGGCGGCGGCGGCGAGCGCGGCAGCGCCGATGGCCTCGCGCGCCGGAGCTGGCTTCACGCCGAGCTCCTTCTCGCGCTTCTTCTGGGCGTCCAGCGCAAGGGGATCTGCAGGGTGGGCAGCAAGCCAGGCAACCCGCTGTTCCTCGTCCTGCGCGCCGTAGCTGATCCAGTCACGCAGGCCTGCGCGGCCCTGGCGCTCTGCCAGCTCCTCGATCAGGTCAACAAAGGCGCGCGGTGTGTTGCGCGACGTCATGGCGGCGAGCGGATAACGCCGGTGCGCTGTAAACGGCTCGTACGGCACTGTCTTGTCCAGCGCCGCCTCGATCAGCGTGCCGGGGCGGGAGTGGCCGATGGAGGCGGCCGCGCGCACCCAGTCGCTTTTGACACCGGCTTCAGACCAGAGAACGAGCATGGACGGCGAGCCGGTGGCGTCGCGCGCATCCTTGGCATCAAATGTCTCGTCTTCCTGCTTCTGGTCGAGCCAGACGCGGAATTTGAGCGAGCGAAGGCGCCGCGCGATCAGTTTGGCGGTGTCCCGGTCCTCGATCGCGGACACAAGGAAGACGTCATAACTCATGGGTGCGTGTACCCTTCTGAAACGGTTAGGCCCGGCACGATAGCCCGGTAGTCTGGCCAAGTCAGCCATTTAAGCTGTGAAGCGATTTTTGTGCCTGTTTTTGCTGAAGGAAAGCGGCTAATCCGCCGGACTGAAGCGGCGTTCTGAAAACCGGCCAAAGGTAGCTGGAATGAAGCTGCAAAAAAACAAACCGACCGGTATCGGACTGGCACCGCCAGTTATTGCGATATGCTGGTTAATCTGGAGGCAAAGGCGTCATGGGCTTCAAATGCGGGATCGTGGGGCTGCCCAATGTCGGCAAGTCCACTCTCTTCAACGCGCTGACCCAGACAGCGGCCGCGCAGGCCGCGAACTATCCGTTCTGCACCATCGAGCCCAACGTCGGCGAAGTGGCTGTGCCGGAAGCGCGCCTCGACAATCTCGCCCGTGTGGCGGGTTCCAGGGAGATCGTCCCGGCGCGGATGAACTTCGTCGATATCGCGGGCCTTGTCGAAGGCGCAAGCCAGGGCGAAGGCCTCGGCAACAAGTTCCTTGCGAACATTCGCGAGACCGACGCCATCATCTATGTGATGCGTTGCTTCGACAATGACGACATCACCCATGTCCGCGGCAAGGTGGATCCGGTGGCGGACTTTGAAGTGGTCGAAACGGAGCTGATGCTGGCCGATCTCGAAAGCCTCGAGAAGCGCAAGGCGGGCGTGATCAAGAAGGCGAATTCCGGCGACAAGGATGCCAAGGCGCAAGTGGCGCTGATCGATCTGGCGCTGACGGAGCTGAACGAGGGCCGCCCTGCCCGGCATGCCAAGGTTGCGGCCGATGACCAGCGCGCCTGGCAGATGCTTCAGCTGTTGACATCAAAGCCTGTCCTGTTCGTGGCGAACGTGGACGAGACCAGTTCGGCATCCGGCAATGCGTATTCCAAACGTGTCGAGGAACGTGCGAAACTCGAAGGCGCGGGCTGCGTGGTGTTCTCAGCCCAGATCGAGAGCGAACTGGCGCTGCTCGATGGCCCGGACCGCGAAGAATATCTCGCCTCGCTCGGGCTCACCGAGCCGGGCCTCACGCGCCTCATCCGTGCGGGCTACGACCTTCTCGGCCTGCAGACCTACTTCACCGCAGGACCGAAGGAAGCGCGCGCCTGGACGATCAAGAAAGGCTGGAGCGCGCCGAAAGCCGCCGGCGTCATCCACGGTGACTTCGAGAAGGGCTTCATCCGTGCCGAGACGATCGCTTACGAGGACTATATCGCGCAGGGCGGCGAAGTCGGGGCAAAGGAAGCCGGCAAGATGCGGTCCGAAGGCAAGGAATACATCGTCCAGGACGGCGACGTGATGCTCTTCCGGTTCAACGTCTGACCGGGGCCGCCTTACGGCACGCCGCGGAAGCCCGTCACGTCGATTTCGTCGCTCGGCTTGTTCACTTCGGTGCCGAGGGCCAGCACGATCGCCGACGCGAAGAAGATCGACGAATACGTACCGATGAAGATGCCCCAAAGCATCGCGACCGACATGCCCTTGAGAACGGGTCCGCCGAAGAACAGCATGGCCAGCACGGCAATGAAAACCGCGCCTGCCGTCAGGAACGTACGCGACAAGGTCTGGTTGGTGGCGAGGTTGATCACATCCGAGCCGGACATCTGTTTGTACTTGCGCCGCACTTCCCGCATCCGGTCGAAGACCACGACGCTGTCGTTCATCGAGTAACCGATGATCGTCAGCAAGGCTGCAACCGTCGTAAGGTCAAACTCGATCTGAAGCAGCGAAAACAGGCCCAGCGTGCCGATCGTATCGTGAAGCAGGGCTGCAATGCCGCCGACGGCATAAGACCAGCTATAGCGGAAGGCGATGTAGAGAAGCATGAACAACGTGGCCACGCCGAGGGCGAGGAGGCTTTCCCAGAAGAGCTCCTCTGAGACCTTCGCGCCCACCGAGTCGTTTCGCAGGATATCGTTGTCGGTGAGGTTGAACTCCCGTTTCAGTTCACTGACGACAAAGGAATTGGATAGGCTGGACGCGCGTGCAGCTTTCTCGTCTTCGGAAAGAGCCGCGAATTCCGGGCCAAGCAGGCTTTCATCAAGCTCACCGAAGCGCACGACGACGAGCCGTTTGTCGTCGCTTCCCGTCGCCGAGTTGACCGTCAGGCCGCCGGGAATCCGGCTGCGGACGTCTGACACGGTTACGGTGTCGGTTTCCGCCAGTTCGATCAATGAGCCACCGGCGAAATCAACGCCGAGGTTCAGACCGCGCGTCGCCAGCAGGAAGATGGATCCCACGATCATGAGGATCGACAGGGCCACCCCGGCCGTGTTGAACTTCATGAACGGAATATTGGTTTCCGCCGGCCAGTATCTGATCAGCATCGTTGCGTATCCTCAGGCCGGGCTAAATGGCGAACCGCTTGGGTTTGGTGAGCTTCATCCAGAAGACCGTCAACATGCAGGTGACGATCACCGAGGTGAACACGGACGTGATGTTGCCAAGTGCGAGGGTCACGGCGAAACCCTTCACCGGGCCGGAGCCCATGACGTAGAGTACAGCGGCTGCAAACAGCAGGGTGATGTTCGCATCCATGATCGTGGCAAAGGCCCGTTCATAACCGGCCTGCACGGCCGTCCAGGCCGAGCGGCCAGATCTCTGTTCCTCGCGTATGCGCTCAAAGACGAGCACGTTGGCATCCACCGACATACCCAGCGTCAGCACGATACCGCCGATACCTGGCAAAGTCAGCGTCGCGTTCATCAGCACAAGACAGGCGAACACCAGCACAATGTTCAGCGCCAGAGAAATCACCGCGAACAAGCCCTGAAGGCCATAAGCAAGGACCATCAGAACGCCGACAAAGAGCAGGCCGACAATAGCTGCCGTATAACCGGCCTCGATCGAATCCTCGCCCAGCGTGGAGGATACGACGCGCTGGTCCAGGAACTGGACCTTCGCTGGCATCTCACCGGCCGAGATGATGGCCGCAAGGTCCTGCGCCTCCTCGATCGTGAAGTCGCCGGTGATGCGGACGTTGCCGCCGGCAATCGGCTCGTTGATGTTCGGCGCTGACATGACGACGTCATCGAGGACGATCGCGAAGCGCTTGTTGGTGTTCTGGCTGGTCGTCTCGAAGAACTTGCGGGCGCCGTTGGAGTTGAGCCGGAAGTTGATCTGCGGCCGGTTGGCTTCATCATTGCCCTGGCTGGCATTGGCGATGTCCGAGCCAACGATCTCGGGGATCGAGCGCACCAGAAGCGGACCGGTCGTAGGCCCGCTCAGGAGCGTGTAGCCGGGCTTCACGACGCCGGCCTGAGCGGCCGCCAGAGACGAAGGGCTGTCATCGACGATGTTGAACGTCATCCGCCCGTCGCGGTTCAGCAGGTCTTTCAGGCGCTGCGGGTTCGGCTCGCCGGGCGCTTCGAGGATCAGGCGGTTGGAGCCGGACGGCGTCAGCGAAATCTCCGCCACGCCGTCGGGGTCCACGCGGCGTGCGACGATGGTTTCGGTCTTCGCCAGCGCGTCGGCGACCATCAGGCTTTCGGAATTCGCCGGAACCGTGATCGAAACCGTATCCGGCCCGGTCTGGGCGACGTCAAACATCTTGCCGCCCGCCAGTCCGCCCTCAAGCGGTCCGTTGACCTTGTTGATCCGGGCGATGGCATCGGCGACCGGGAAGTTGCCCGCTGCGTCCGCCTTGGTGAGCTTGACGGTCATCACCCGGCCCTTGACCTCGGCAAGGTGGGCCACACGCCCGAGCGTGTCCGTAGGCGCCAGCGCCGAGCGCACGTCGCGTGAGAAAACAGCCAGCCGGCCTTCAATCACTTCCTCGGGCCGGATCTCCATCTCGAGATAGACCCCGCCGCGCAGGTCGAGACCAAGGTTCACCGGCTTCTGCGGCAGCCAGGACGGCGCCCCGCTCATGTTCGCGACCGAAGGCAGCGCCATCAGCGTTCCCCAGACGATGACCGCCAGAACAAGGAAGATTTTCCAGGGAGGAAACTGAAGCATGGCACCTTCCGGAACGAGATGGGCCTGAGAGAAAAAGAGCCGGCATCAGCCCGGCCGGGACAGAGACCGATCAATCGTTCGCAGGAACGGGTTCGGCCTTGTTGCGAACTTCAAGCACCATCGACTTGACCACGCGAACACGCACGTTGTCTGCGAGATCAACCGAGATTTCCCCGTCAGTGACCTTGTTGACCTTGCCGATCAGGCCGCCCGACGTGACGACCGTGTCGCCGCGTTTGATCGCGGCAATCATCTCGGCGTGTTTCTTGGCGCGCTGTTGCTGCGGACGGATCAGCAGGAAATAGAAGATCAGGATCAGCGGCAGGAAGAAAACGAGCTGCATAATCAGGCTTGGCCCGGGAGGCGCGCCCGCGGCCTGAGCGAAGGCTGGCGCGGCTATCAGGGTGAGCGACGCACCCGAAATCACCATCTTGTTCCGCATGCCCGGCCTCCTCGAATCCCGCTAAATCTTGTGTTCACCCTGGCGTATAGCGGGGGGGGAGAGCCTTTGCAAACGCCCCCTGCAGGCATCAGAGCGCTTGCGCCACGGCGCTGATGAGGCCGGGAACGGGCGGGAAAAACGGGTGCACCGACGTTCGTCCGTCTGCGTCAATTGACAAGGGGGGCACTGCCCGCGCCGGTCATCATCGGCGCCGGGAACATTCGCGCCCGACGCGCCCAACCGTTGAACCCGCCCGGTCAGCGGCCGGATGCGGTACAAACCTGCGTTCAATCCTTCCATGACGCTTGAAGCGTCCTCAGGAAGCTTTCGTGCGTCAGGTCCACATGCAATGGCGAGACCGACACATAGCCCTCATAGATCGCGCGCAGGTCGGTTCCTTCGTTCGGCCGCGAGAGTTTGCCCCGGTAGCCGACCCAGTAATACTCATTGCCGCGCAGGTCCTCGCGGCGGTCTGTGTGGATGATCGTCTCGTCCCGGAAACCCTGCCGCGTCATCTGGACGCCGCGCACGTCCTCGGGCTCGACATCCGGGAAGTTCACGTTGATCACCACGTCCGCCGGCCAGCCCATGTCGAGCAGCGGCTTCAGCGTCCGGGCGCCCCAGGCCTTTGCCGTCTCCCAGGGCAGCGAGCCCCGGTCGCGGAAATTCTGCGCCTGGCTGAGCGCAATCGAGGGAACGCCCATCTGCATGCCGAACATGGCGGCCGCGACCGTGCCCGAAAAACTCGTATCCTCGGCAATGTTCTGGCCCCGGTTGACGCCCGACAGCACCAGTTCAGGCGCCTCAGGCATCAGGTCCCTGCACGCGAGCAACACGGCGTCCGACGGCGTACCCGCAATCGCCCAGGCCTTTGCCCCGACCTTGCGTACACGCACCGGCTGCGTCAGCGATATCGCGCGGCCTTTGCCGGACTGCTCCTCCTCCGGCGCGGCAATCCAGATGTCATCCGAGATCTGGCGCGCAATGTGCTCGAGCACCGCCAGGCCGGGGGCGTTGATGCCGTCATCGTTGGTGAGGAGAATTCTCAACCCATCACCTCAAGCCCGCCCATATAGGGCACGAGCGCCCGCGGCACGGTCACTGAACCATCCGCGTTCTGATAATTCTCGAGCACAGCCACCAGCGTGCGCCCGACCGCCAGGCCGGAGCCATTCAGCGTGTGCACATATTCCGGTTTGGATTTGGCATCCGCCCGGTAGCGGGCGTCCATGCGCCGGGCCTGAAAGTCGCCGCAATAGGAGCAGGAGCTGATCTCGCGGTAGGTGTTCTGCGAGGGCAGCCAGACTTCGAGGTCAAACGTCTTTCGGGCGCCTGCCCCCATGTCGCCGGTGCAGAGCAGCATGCGGCGGAAGGGCAGCTCAAGCCGCTTCAGCACGTCTTCGGCGCAGCCCGTCATCCGCTCCAGTTCCTTCAGGCCCTCTTCCTCGTTCGCGACGATGGAGACGAGCTCGACCTTGTAGAACTGGTGCTGACGGATCATGCCCTTCGTGTCGCGTCCGGCGCTGCCCGCTTCAGAGCGGAAGCACGGCGTGTGCGCCGTCATTCGGATAGGCAGCTGCGCGATGTCGATGACCTGCTCGCGCACAAGGTTCGTCAGCGAAATTTCCGATGTCGATATCAGGTAGTGTCCGGTGGTTGTTTTGAACATGTCTTCTTCGAACTTCGGAAGTTGACCCGTTCCGAGCAGCGCCTGATCGCGCACGAGAATTGGCGTGCTCGTCTCCTGATATCCATGCTCCGTTGTCTGAATATCCAGCATCAAGTTTGCGAGGGCGCGCTCCATCCGGGCGAGCTGACCGCGAAGCGCCACGAAGCGGGCGCCGCTCATCTTCGCGGCAGCTTCAAAGTCCATCATGGAAAAACCGCCCGGCACCTTCAGTGCCTCGCCGAGGTCGGCATGATCCTTCGGACTGCTGATCAGCCTGGGTCTGCCCCACCTGGACTTTTCCACGTTGGCATGCTCGTCCGTGCCGCCGGGCACTTCGTCGAGCGGCAGGTTCGGCAGGCCCATCAGAAGGTTATCGAGCTCGGCGCGCCGGGTCTTCTCTTCGGCCTCGGCCGCCTCGATGGCGGTCTTGGCGTCCGCCACCAGCGCCATCAGGCGCGCGGCTTCCGCCTCATCCTTCTTCGCCTTCGCCTGCCCGATCAGTTTCGAGTTCGCATTGCGGGCGCTTTCGGCGTCCTGCTTGGCGGTCGTCGCGGCGCGCCAGGCCGTGTCCAGATCAAGAATGCGCGAGACGGCCTCATCGCCGAGCCCCGCCTTACGGCGGTTCCAGGCGCGGATGAAAACGTCAGGGGTCTCGCGGATCGCGCGGATATCGAACATGGGAGGTCAGGGCCTTGAAAGGACGGAGGTTGTGACGACAGGCTCTAATCCGCGCCGCCCCCTCCTGTCCACACTCAGGCCGGTGAGTGCAGGCCTTCCGGCAGGCTGGGCTCGGCCTCGTCCATCGGTGCCTCGTCCAACGGTGCCTGGGCCGGGAGGGCTTCCGGCCCGGCGGCCGCAGTGCGCGGGGCGGTGCCCGGTTCGCGGTAGATCACCTCGACCCGGCCCTGACCCAGCGGCTTCACCTGGATTTCAGGGTGGATCTGCGACAGGCGCCGCATCATCGCCGCGAAATTCTTGTGGCCGAGCCAGGGGCGCACGCCGTTCGCGTATTCAGCCGTGAATTCGGGAATAGTGGTCAGCGCCCGAACGATCTTGGTTTTTGACAGCACCTGGTCCGGCATCCGCTCGCCCAGCGCCTTGATCAGGCTCGCGCCCCGGTGCAGCTCCGGCGGGATGCGGCTATCGCCGGTTTCGCCGGTGGCCAGCGCCGAAATCACGCGGCCCAGCAGCGGCGACTGGCGCTCGCGCTGCAGCGACGGCGGCGGGACAACCGGGGCGGGTATCCTGAACTGATACCATTTGCGCACGGCCCGCTGATAATCGAAGGCCGAGCGGAAGGCAGCCATGTGGATCACAGCGTCGGCATGCTGGCTGAACAGCTCGTAGGTCGGGTCCGTCTCCTTGCCGCCGGTGACGACCCGCAGACCCGGGTTCTGGACGCGGTTCACGACCGGCACGAAGTCCGAATCCGTGGTCAGGATGATCATTTCGTCCAGTTTCCTGGTCTTCATGGCGAGTTCGATAGCGTCCATCGTCATGACGATGTCGGCAGAGCTCTTGCCGGCGCTGATCTTGCGCTTGGCGAGCGCGCGGCAGTTGAAAGCCTCGAAACCGGCGCGTTCAAAGTCGGGCCGGTATTTGTCGAATTGCAGGTTCCAATAGACACGCTTGCGGACGAACCGGCGCTTCTTGCCGCTCGGGGACAAAGCGCCGTCTTCGAGCCACAATAGCCAGTTAGACAGGTTGTTCACGACCCCCTCTTCGGCTGCGCCGTAGAGGTTGTCGAAATCGACCAGCAAAACGCTGTTCAAGCGCGCCACGCGGGAAGCTCCTCGTTTCTCGGGAGACGGTTGAATGCCCGCCGTCCACCTTCGTGACCTGCAAGAAAAATGCAACCGGGGTCAGCAGGTGGATAAATTCCTCAACCCCCCGTTGCTGCAGCGGAAACGGCCTTGTCCGCCCGCCGCTCGCTCAACTTTACCGAAATAATCGAGATCTCGTAGAGCAGGTAAACTGGCATGGCGAGTAGAATTTGGGACATGATGTCGGGCGGGGTGAACAGAGCCGCGAAGGTCAGGATGCCCACGACGGCATACTTTCGACCGGTCGCGAGCATGCTGGACGTGACAACGCCCAGACGGCCGAGCAAGGTCAGAACCAGGGGCAACTGGAACGAAATGCCGAAGGCCATCATCAGCGTCATCACCAGCGACAGGTAGTCCCCGACCCGGGGTAGCAGCTGGATCGTCGTGCCGGCCGCTTCCGCCTGCTCCATCGACACCGTGAACCGGGCGAGCATGGGCAGAACGGTGAAATAGACCAGCGCCGCGCCGAGCGAGAACAGGACCGGCGACAGAACGAGGTAAGGCCAGAACGCGCCTCTCTCTGACTTGTAGAGCCCCGGCGCCACGAAAGCGTAGAGCTGGTAGGCAAGGTATGGAAACGCGAGGAACACGCCGGCAAAGAGCGCGAGCTTCAGCTGCGCAAAGAAGAACTCCATCGGCGCCGTAAAAATGAACTCGAGTTTCGAGCCCCGCAGCTCCTCCGCCATCGTGGCAAAGGGCGTGACCAGCAGGTTGTAGATGTCCGAGGCAAAGGCGAAGCAGATACAGGTTGCCACCAGCAAGGCGAGCAGACACCTGATCAGCCGGGACCGCAATTCGTTGAGATGTTCCAGCAACGGCGCCCGGCTCGACTCCACGTCGTCGGTGATTTCCGGCTGCTCGTCCTTGGGCGGCACGTAATTCACGTCTTGCTCTCCCCGGCAGGCGGCGGTTCAGCCGGTGCGGCGATCGCCGCCTCCGGCGCCGGGGGGTGGGCGCGCATCACGGCAGAATTGATGTCCGCCTCCACGGCCGCGAGGTCTTCCTGCGCCCTCGTGAGCACGTTGGACTGCTTCAGGGCCTGGATTTCCTTCTTCAGCTCCTCGAGTTCGCTCTGGCGCGCGATATCTTCGAAAGCGGACTGGAATTCGCGGGCCATGCGGCGGCCCTTGCCGATGAATTCGCCCGCCCGGCGCATCAGCATGGGAAGGTCCTTCGGGCCGACAAAGATCAGCGCCGCTAGGCCAATTATGAGAATTTCGGAAAACCCGACACCGGGCAGCATGGCAATGCGCCCTCCGTGCTAGCGGTCACGACGTCTTCGTGTCGTCCTTCTTGGGGGTGATGTTCACCAGATCGTCCTTTTTTTCGCCTGACGCGGCGCTTTCATCCTGCAGACCCTTGCGAAAGGCGGTGATTCCCTTTGCAGCGTCGCCCATGATGTTGGACAAGCGGCCGCGGCCGCCAAAAAGCAGCAGCGCAACGCCCAGTATGAGCAACAGTTGGAACAGGCTGGGAGCGTGCATGGCATTTCTCCGGGGATGAGGCCTCTAGTATAGGCCCCGGTATCGGCTGGAACAATGGGTCCAAGCTGGTTATGGACGTCACATGCGCATCGCCACCTGGAATGTAAACTCGATCAAGGCCCGCCTGCCGACCGTATTGGAGGTGCTGGACGCCATTGCTGCCGATGTCGTGTGCCTGCAGGAACTGAAATGCGAGACGGACGCGTTCCCGTACCTCGAAATCGAAGAGCAGGGCTGGAACTGCGCCGTTCATGGCCAGAAGACCTATAACGGCGTTGCTATTCTCTCGAAATTCCCGCTGGAAGACGTCTCGAAGGGGATGACCACGCTGGCCGACCCTCAGGCGCGCTACATTGAAGCCACGGTGTTATCGCCCCGCCCCGTTCGCGTGGCGGGCGTGTACGTGCCCAACGGCAATCCCGCGCCGGGCGAGAAGTATGATTACAAGCTCGAATGGTCAGATGCGCTGGAGCGGCAGGCAGCAGAAATGCTCAAGGCCGAACAGCCCTTCGTCATCTGCGGCGACTATAACTGCATCCCGGGACCCGAAGACTGCTGGGATGACACTGTCTGGAACACGGACGCCCTCGGGCTGCCCGGCACCCGCGCGGCGTTCCGGCGGCTGAAATACCTCGGCCTGACCGAATCCTTCGAAGCCTGTGATGGCCGGGCGCATCAGTATACCTTCTGGGATTATCAGGGCGGCGCCTTCCAGAAGGATCACGGCATCCGGATCGACCATGTATTGGCTTGCCCGCGGATGACCGACCGGCTGCAAGGCACCGAGATCTTCCGCAAGGCACGTGGTCTCGAGAAGCCGTCAGACCATGTGCCCGTCATTGCGACATTTGCCGATTGACGCAGGCTGCGGGCGTAGCTCGGCGCTTGTGCGGCCCTTGTCGCAGGATTCTGAGTATGACCGGCGGAGCTCAATGCCCCGCCGGCCGCAGTCCGGTTACTCAGTGATTTCTTTTTCGACGTCTTTCGCGACTTCTTCGACGACTTCGCCGCCAGCCTGTACATCTTTGCCAACGCCTTTGACGGTGTTGCAGGCGGCGAGCGACGGGACGAGGGCGACAACGAAAAGAGCGGCTGCGAGTTTTTTCATGGATCAATCTCCTGCTTGCTTAATCAGTCGTAAGGTGGCCTGCCAGATCCGGCAGAGCAACCCACCCTAAGCCCGAAATAGCTAAAACTGTGGCGGATCAGCCTCAGTAATTGCCGAGGCTATGCGCGCTGTTTTCAAGGCGAGCGACTCCCTGCTAAGGAGCGAACCATGAAAACCGCTGTAATTGTCTTTCCGGGCTCGAACTGTGACCGCGATGCGCATGACGCATTGAATAAGCTGACGGGCAAGCCGCCTGCGATGGTCTGGCACAAGGACGGGGTGATCCCTGAGGGAACCGATCTCGTCATGGTGCCGGGCGGTTTCTCGTATGGCGATTACCTGCGCTGCGGCGCGATGGCGGGCAATTCGCCGGTAATCGCACAGCTGAAGGCGCATGCCGCGCGCGGCGGTTATGTGCTCGGCGCGTGCAACGGTTTCCAGATATTGACGGAAACCGGTCTTTTGCCGGGCGCTCTGGTGCGCAATGCCTCGCTGCACTTCGTTTGCCGGCCGCAGAAGCTGACCATTGCCAGCGCCAACACGGCTTTCACCAGCGCCTATACAGGCGGTTGCGATATCGTGCTGCCGATCGCGCATGCGGAAGGTAACTACTATGCCGACACGGCCACGCTTGACCGGCTCGAAGGCGATGGCCGCGTCGCGTTCCGCTACGCAGCCGGCGAGAACCCCAACGGCGCCGCCCGCGATATCGCCGGCGTCCTGTCTGAGAACGGGCGTGTCCTCGGTCTGATGCCCCACCCGGAACGCGCCGTGGGGGAATCAGAAGGCGGCGCAGATGGCGTGGGCGTGTTTGAAAGCCTCATGGCGGCAGCGTGAGAAAGTCGGGGGCGGTCCTTCTCACGCTTTGTCTTGCCGCTGCGCTGGCGGCCTGCTCAAAATCCAGCGAAACTGTTCCGCCTGAACGTCCGCCTGAGGCATCGGCGGCTGAGGACGCCTCGACCGAGGACGCCCTGATGTCAGAACAGGATGAACTGGTCGGGCGCGGTGAAGCCATTGCTCAGGCAGCCTGCGCAGGTTGCCACGCCCTCGGCGGGGCGGATGAAAGCCCGCACCCGGATGCGCCTGCGCTGCGCCTGCTCAGTCAGACGGTCAACCTCGACGTGCTCGAAGCTCGCTTTGCAGACGCTAGCGTCAGCGACCATCCCGATATGCCTGAATGGCAGTTTGAACACATCGACGCCGCTGGTCTCATCGCTTACCTGAAGTCCGTGCAATCAGGCAGCGAAGAATGAGCCGGTTCTGGACGCCCCCGGGGCATTCAGTTACGTCTTGATTCATGACGCAAAGTGACCTGATCCAGCGCCTGCCCAAGGCCGAACTCCACCTCCATATCGAAGGCAGCTTCGAGCCAGAGCTGATGATGCAGCTCGCGGCCCGCAACAGAATCGACCTGCGCTTCAAGACACTGGAAGAGGCCAAGGCCGCCTACAATTTCTCGAACCTCCAGGAGTTCCTCGACCTCTATTATGAGGGCATGCAGGTGCTGCGCACCGAGGAAGACTTCCACGACCTGACCTGGGCCTACCTGCAGCGCGCGGCGGCAGACAATGTGCGCCATGTCGAGATGTTCTTTGACCCGCAGGCGCATACCGCGCGCGGCGTGCCCTTTGGCGCCGTGACCGAAGGCATCCTCGCGGCCCTGGCGCGCGGGGAAAAGGAGTTGGGGATTTCCGGCTACCTGATCATGAGCTTCCTGCGCCACCTGTCCGAACAGGACGGCTTTGACTTGCTGAAGGTGTCCGAGCCCTGGCATGAAAAGTTCATCGGCGTCGGCCTCGACTCCTCCGAACTGGGCCATCCGCCGCTGAAGTTCGAACGGCTGTACAAGCGCTGCGGCGACATGGGCTTCAAGCTGTGCATGCACGCGGGCGAGGAAGGCCCGCCGCAATATGTGCGCGAGGCGCTGCTGGATATCGGCGTGGACCGGATCGACCACGGAAACCGCTCGATGGAAGACGAAGGCTTGATCGAGATCCTTCGGGATACCCAGACGCCGCTCACGAACTGCCCGCTTTCGAATTTGTCGCTATGTGTGATCCATGACCTGAAAGACAGCCCGGTGAAGGCGCAGCTCGAAGCGGGTCTGATGGTGACCGTGAACTCCGACGATCCGGCCTATTTCGGCGGCTATATCGGGCGCAACTATGAGCAGGTGTCGAAGGCGCTGGGCCTCAGCGAGGCGCAGATCGTCCAGCTGGCGCGCAACGGTTTCGAGGCGAGCTTCCTGCCCGGCGTCGCCAAAAAGCGCCACCTCGCCGCAATCGACACTGTCACCAACTAGGTCTGGCGACTCGCAGCCTTTGAGGCTAAAGGCCCGGCATGACCGATACAGCCGCCATTCTCGCCCACCTGACCGCTGAACAGAACGCTGCTTCGGGGGTCGAACATGGCATCAAGGCCGATGAATGGGAGCGGCTCGTCTCGCGCCTTGGCCGAAAACCGAACCTTGTCGAACTCGGCATCTATTCGGTGATGTGGTCGGAACACTGCTCCTACAAATCCTCGCGTCGCCATCTGGCAAAGTTCCCGACCAAAGGCCCCCGCGTCATCCAGGGGCCGGGTGAGAATGCCGGCGTGATCGACATCGGCGATGGTCAGGCTGCCATCTTCAAGATGGAGAGCCACAACCACCCCTCCTACATCGAGCCCTATCAGGGCGCAGCGACCGGCGTCGGCGGCATCCTGCGCGACGTCTTCACGATGGGCGCGCGCCCTATCGCGCTGGTCAATGCACTTCGCTTCGGAGACCCGGGCCACCCCAAAACGCGCCAGCTCGTCTCTGGCGTCGTCGCCGGCATCGGTGGCTATGGCAACTGCGTCGGCGTGCCGACTGTGGCGGGCGAAACGCAGTTCGACGAAGGCTATAACGGCAACATCCTCGTCAACGCGATGGCCGTCGGCCTCGCCGATCAGGACAAGATCTTCTACGCGCGCGGCGCCCTGCCCGGCCTGGCGATCCTCTATGTCGGCTCCAAGACGGGCCGGGACGGCATCCATGGCGCAACGATGGCTTCGGCCGAGTTCACCGAAGGCGAGGAAGACAATCGCCCGACCGTGCAAGTCGGCGATCCGTTCACGGAGAAACTTCTGATCGAGGCCTGCCTTGAACTGATGGCAACCGATGCAATCCAGTCGGTCCAGGACATGGGCGCAGCGGGCCTCACCTCCTCCTCCGTCGAGATGGCGGACAAGGGCGGCGTCGGTATCGAGATGGACCTCGACGCCGTGCCCCAGCGCGAGACCGGCATGACGGCCTACGAAATCATGCTGTCCGAAAGCCAGGAACGCATGCTGATGATCCTGAAACCCGGTAAGGAAGCCGCGGCAAAGGCGATATTCGACAAGTGGGACCTCGACGCCGAAGTGATCGGCGTTACGACCACCACGGGCCGCCTCGTGCTGAAACAGTTCGGCCAGATCGTGTGCGATATTCCGGTGGCGCCGCTCGGCGAAGATGCCCCTAACTATGACCGTCCGTGGACGGAGCCGGTCAGGCGACCCGCCTTCGACATCACCGGATATCCAGAACCAAAAGACTATGGCGCGGTTCTGCTGAAGCTCATGTCCTCACCTGACATGGCGTCCAAGCGCTGGGTCTGGGAACAGTATGACCGGCACGTGATGGGCGACACGGTCGACTCCTCTCAGTCCGGCGGCGACGCAGCCATCGTGCGTGTGCACGGCACGAATAAGGCACTGGCGATCTGTTCCGATTGCAACCCGCACTACGTGGCGGCCGACCCTTACGAGGGCGGCAAGCAGGCCGTCGCCGAAGCCTATCGCAACCTCTCCTCGGTCGGCGCCCTGCCGATCGCGATCACGGACAATCTGAACTTCGGCAATCCCGAAAAGCCCGCCACGATGGGCCAGATCGTGAAATCCATCGAGGGCATGGCGCAAGCCTGCCGCGCACTCGACTTCCCGGTCGTGTCCGGCAACGTGTCGCTCTATAACGAGACCGACGGCAAGGCGATCCCGCCAACCCCCGTCGTCGGCGGCGTCGGCCTGATCGACGACCTGTCGAAAACCGCAACACTGAACGGCGCGCAGGAGGGGGATGCCCTCATCCTGATCGGCGAAGCAACCGGTCACCTCGGCGCCTCGCTCTACGCCCGGGTCTGGCTCGGCCTGAAAGGCGAAGCGCTTGGCCCGCCGCCGCCGGTCGATCTCGAAGCCGAGAAGAAGAACGGCACGTTCATCCGTTCACTGATCCATAGCGGCCTGGTCAACGCCGTCCACGATGTCAGCGATGGCGGCATCGCCTGCGCCGCAGCCGAAATGGCGCTCGCCTCAGGCATCGGCGTGCGTCTCGTGGGCAACCGCGAACCGGAAGACAAGCGCGACGAAGCCTGCCTGTTCGGCGAAGCCTCGGCGCTTTATCTGGTCGCTGCAAGCGAATCCCAGATCAGGGTCTGGGACTCGCGCGGCTTCATGCCCGGCCGGCTTGGCGTGTTTGGCGGTGACGCGGTCGTGCTCGAAACCGGCTGGGGCCACGACGCGCCGGAATTCCAGGTGAAGCTCGCGGGACTGCGCGCGGCACACGAAGGCTGGCTGCCCGGATACATGAACGCTGCCGACTGACGGGCTGCCGGTCAGCGCGCCGCGCGAGACGTCAACAGCTTTGCAAGCCGGTCGCCAACGGCCTTGTCCCGCAACAGTATCACCAGCGTCGCGATCAGCCCCGCATGCATCAGGAAGGCGCCGGCGCCGACATGCGCCATATGCCAGATGAGCACGGGGCTGACCGACATCGACATGGCAGCGAGCGTGTATCCGGCGAGCATTTCAGATCGCGCCGGCGCGCCAAGGCGCCAGACAACCGCGCTCACAGCCGGCAAGATGATCGCCGTCTTCAATGCCGCCATCGCGCGCACGAGGCCTGTGAGGTCGCCGCCCGCCTGCGCCGCGGCGTAACTGGCCGCAGCGCCGCCCGTCAGGGCAAACCCGCCGACGGCCGCCAACGCGGCGCAGGCAAGGAAAACTGTCCGGCGACCTGCCGCCGGATAATGCCATGACCGTCCGGCCGGGCCGGACTGCGAAGGCAAAACCGTATCAAAACCCGCGAGGCTCATGAGCAGACAGGGCCAGAGCCGGCCCCGTCTGTCAATTCGCCCGCTTCGTTCAAGCTGGCATCAGGTAATCGCGCTTGCCCACCGGCACGCCCTGCATGCGCAACAGGCCATACGCCATCGAGGCATGGAAATGCAGGTTTGGCAGGATGAAGCTCGACAGGTAAACCTGCCCTGTCATCGGCATCGTGACCTGACCCATCGGGATCTGCAGTGTCTTGCTCGCCGTCGCATCGATGCTGGCATCATCAATGAAGTTCACGAAATCGATCGCCTTCTGGCAGCGGGCGATGAGGTCCTGAAACGTCTGCTCCGTATCCGGGAAGTTCGGCATGTCGACCTCGGCCAGACGCGCCGCGCCGCGGGCGGCGGTATCGCAGGCAATCTGCACCTGGCGCGGCGTCGCAAACATGTCCGGATAGAGCCGCTGCGCGAGCATCGCCGTCTCCTCGCACTTGATGGACCCGGCATGGGCAGCGCCCTTGGCGAGGACGCCCTTCAGGGCGCCCAGTGTCTGGTTGGTAGAAGATTTCAGCATGTAGGAGACTGTAGTGGTCATTTGGGTAGTCCTTCTGTTGGAGCGGGGGCATCGGGCGCGCGGCGCAGGGCGAAAATGGCAGGCAGCTGCGCATCGGCGGCCCGCATGACCATGACGAGAGTGTCCGCAGCGCGGACGTAGAAGTCGGGCGTGATCGCAGAAAAATCATCGCTCGGCTGATGATAGCCGGGATGATCTTCGACGCCGAAATAGAGGAACGGTATGCCGGCCTGGTGGAACACGGCGTGATCGGATTGCAGGGTCCAGTCGTTGATGCCCTGTTCGGGCTGGTCATGCCCCGTGAGCAGCGAGACTGGTGCGTCCTTCGCCGCATCCGTGATCAGCTCCGCGAGAGCCGGCGTGTGATACGTGCCGGCAGCATAAAGTTCGCCCACGTCCGAACGGCTCACCATGTCGAGGTTGATGTTCAGCGCCGCGCGGGAGAGATCGGCGGCCCGGCTGCGCATGAACTCCCGGGCGCCCAGGAAGCCGACTTCCTCAGCATCCAGCGCCACAAACAAAATGTCGTGCTTCGGCGGGTGTCCGACAAAATATTCCGCCGTCGCCACCAGGGCGCCCGTGCCGGACGCATTGTCGTCGGCCCCGTTATAGATCTGCCCTTCGACCACACCGAGATGATCGTAATGCGCCGTGACGATGATCATCGGCCCAACACCCGGCGTCTCGCCAGGGACCCAGCCGATCAGGTTTGCGCCCGGGCCCGGTGCATCGAGGCCGGGACGCGGCAGGATGGTCACTGGCTGCTGCAAGCCACTCGCCAGATACGGCTTCAGCCCGATCTCCTCGAAACGCTTACGAATGAACGCCCGCGCCGCCTCATTGCCGGGCGTGCCGGCTGCGCGGCCTTCAAGCGCGTCGGAGGCCAGGACATCGACGAGGTGCAGCATCGGACCCGGATTGATGAACTGCGCCTTGTAGGTGACCCCGGGGATCGCCTCGCCGCGCCGGCCCTGGTCCAGCAGGAACCATCCGAGCAAGACCGCAACGACACCGATCATGGCGGCGAGGGCAAAGGCGCGTTTTGACGTCAATCGGATCTCCGGGTGCCACGGTTCGTAAAGCTTGACCCTAGACCCATGGGGCGCCATCTGCCTAGCTTGAGCCTTGAAAGGAAACGCCGCATGGGCATGAGCGAAGACACGCTGATGAAGTTCCTCCGGGAAGGCTTCCCCGATGCTGAGATCACGCTGACCGACCTCGCCGGGGACAATAATCACTGGCAGGCGGAGATCGTCAGCGCCGCCTTTGCCGGCGTGCCGCGGGTGCGCCAGCATCAGATGGTCTATGATGCCTTGCAGGGGCACATGGGCGGCGTGTTGCATGCCCTGGCTCTGAAAACACGGGCGCCCTGAGCCTTCACCACATTGACCTTGGGGCGAGTTCGCTGTCTGTTGCGGGAAAGTTCCAAGGGAGGGCTCCCCAAATGTCAAAACTCATGAAATCGGTCAGCGCTGCGGCCCTCGGCCTGATGCTGGTCTCCTGCACACCGTATCAGGAGCGGGTCGATCCGGCTGCCGTCGCTGCAGAAGAGCTGGCCATCGAAGCGCGCAGTTTTCTTGGCCGGGTGGAAACCGAACTCGCCGCGATGAACCGTGAGGCCGCGCAGGCCTACTGGAACCAGGCGACCAACATCACGCCCGAGACAAACGCCGCCGCGGCCGAGGCCGGAGCGAAGGCTACCAAACTCGTCGTCTCTCTCGCCAACGAGTCCAAACAGTTCGACATCGCCCGGCTGCCGCCGGACCTTGCCCGCAAGATCCAGATCCTGCGCGGCGGCATTACGATCCCGGCTCCGTCCCGCGAGGGCGCTGCCGAGGAACTCGCCAAGCTGACGACCGATCTCGATGCAGCTTACGGCACGGGCAAGTTCGAATACAAAGGCAAGATGCTGACGGTCGATGACGCCTCGACGATCATCGAAACCTCACGGGATCCGAACGTCACCAGGGCAGTCTGGGAAGGCTGGCACTCGATCTCGCCGCCCATGAAAGACAACTATGCCAAGATGGTGACCCTCGCGAACGAAGGCGCCGTTGAACTCGGATACCCCAGCCTCGATCAGATGTGGCTGTCGGGCTACGACATGCCGCCGGCAGAAATGGAAGCCGAAGTCCAGCGTCTCTGGGGCCAGGTCGAGCCGCTCTACAAGGAGCTGCACTGCTACACCCGCACCAAGCTGAACCAGAAGTACGGCAACGCGGTCCAGCCTGCCACCGGACCGATCCGCGCAGATCTGCTCGGCAACATGTGGGCGCAGCAATGGTCGTCCATCTATGACATCGTCCAGCCCGCCACCGCGCCGCTCACGTATGACGTGACGACCCGCCTCGTCGAACAGGGCTACACGCCGATCAAGATGGTGGAGACGGCCGAGGCCTTCTTCGTCTCGCTCGGCCTCGATCCCCTGCCCGACACCTTCTGGGAACGCTCGATGATCGTTCGGCCCGAGGGCCGCGAAGTGCAGTGCCACGCCTCGGCCTGGGATCTCGACGATGAAGAAGATGTGCGCATCAAGATGTGCACCGAGGTCAACTCGGAGGACTTCTACACCGTCCACCACGAGCTCGGTCACAATTACTATCAACGCGCCTACAAGGATCAGGATTTCCTCTACAAGAACGGCGCCCATGACGGCTTCCACGAAGCGATCGGCGATTTCATCTCGCTGTCGATCACGCCGGAATACTTCAAGCAGATCGGCTTGATCGCAGAAGGGGAAATGCCGGGTCCGGACGCCGATACGGCGCTGCTGATGCAGACTGCACTCGACAAGATCGCCTTCTTGCCGTTCGCCCTCACCGTCGATGGCTGGCGCTGGGGCGTCCTTTCGGGTGAGACGACGCCGGAAAACTATAACCAGGCCTGGTGGGACCTGCGCCTGAAGAACCAGGGCGTTGTGGCACCGGGACCTCGCCCGGCGGACGCATTTGACCCGGGTGCAAAGTATCACATCCCGGGCAATACGCCTTACCTGCGCTACTTCCTCAGCTTCATCATGCAGTTCCAGTTCCACAAGGCCGCTTGCGAGCAGGCCGGATGGGAAGGTCCGCTGCACCGTTGCTCGATCTACGCTAACAAGGAAGTCGGCCAGCGCTTCAACGCGATGCTCGAAGCCGGCGCCTCGCAGCCCTGGCCCGACACGCTGGAGAAGTTCACCGGCACCCGCGAAATGGATGGCAGCGCGATTATCGAGTACTTTGATGCGCTGATCGTGTATCTGAAGGAAGAGAACGAGGGGCAGACCTGCGGCTGGTAAGCACGCGGGTGATAGACACAAATGAAAAGGGCGCCCCGAAAGGAGCGCCCTTTTTGTCTGGCGAGGAATTTGCCGCGCTATTCGCGTTCCATCCGCTGCGCAATCAGCGACTTCGTCTGCTGCAGCGATACAGTGTTGCGCGGCACGGCATAGAGCGCCGTGAGGAAATCCGCGTCCCAGCTCGACCAGGTTTCGGGCTTCTCGTCGGTGTGATCCGCGAACAGGTTCAGGATCGTGTCCACGCCCTTGGTGTCTCCGTTCCCATCGGCCTGCGCGAGCGTGACGAAGGCCACGAAGTCGCCCAGCGTATCGAGTGACAGGCCCGAGACCTGCCTGGCATCGATGACGACGACAGCCCGGCTCAAATCCTGACGGATCGCGCTGCGCAGACGGCTGCCTTCGGATCGCACCGACGGCGCGCCTGTGATGCCATCGGCAACGCCGTTTTTAGCCTCTCCTTCGATGCGCGAGCCATCGGCGCCGCGGGTCTCGGCCACATGCCACCAGCGGACAGGACGGTCCGTCGTCTTGAATTCTTCGAAGGCTGCCTTGCCCAGCGAAGCGGTGCGCGATTCGTTGTTGACGCCGAACAACGGCTCATAAGCGTCGCGCATCGCCTCGATCAGCCGCTCGGGCTCAGTGGTCACGATCACGCTGACATCGGACTTGCAGCCCGGCTTGCCGGGACGAAGGCCAACCTGCATCGCCCGGTTGGCAATCCGGTCTGCAACGTACTGGGCCTGAGCGTTCGGGATGCCCGAGACGCCGACGCACAGCCGGTCATCCCAACGGGCAAACTGTTCGGTGCCGCGCGGCGGGGCAATCACTTCGTCCACATAACGGCGCGTCTCGGCCGGGCTGCGGCCGCGGATCACCACCGTGTCGCTGACCACGAGTTCTTCCTGCGCAGGCGCAGTGGGCGCAGTGGCCTGGGCGGTTCCAGTCGAAACCACGCACAGCGACATGAGCGCAAGGGCGGAAACGGTTTTCAGCTTGAGTTGGTTGATCATAGCAACACCTTCCTGCACGTTGACAGCGACCGGAGTCTCCCGGCGCTTCTTATCGTTTATAGATAATCGATTTTCGATAAATGGCAATCCCATATCGATAATTAATAATCCGAAAGCCAATCCTCTAACTGAAGCGAGCCGCAGGCGGCGTCCCGCGCCTCGCTTGACGCGTGCACACGGAAACGCCACATCAAAGGCATATACGGAGCGACCTTCATGACAGACCAAGCGACCCTCGACGCCATCGACAAAGCGGTGAAGCAGAATGACGTCGTCCTCTTCATGAAAGGCACGCCCACCTTCCCGCAGTGCGGCTTCTCCTCCACAGTCGTCCAGATCCTCGATTATCTCGGCGTGGAATATGTCTCCACCAACGTGCTCGAGAGCGCCGCCGTCCGTGAGGGCGTCAAGCAATACACGAACTGGCCGACGATCCCGCAGCTCTACGTCAAGGGCGAGTTCGTTGGCGGCTGCGATATCCTGAAGGAAATGTTCGAGACCGGAGAGCTGAAACAGCTGCTCTCCGAAAAGGGTATCGAACTGACGGCCAGCTGATCCGCTTCGGATTGCGAAGGCATGCCGGATCCGGCGATCCGGCCCGTTGAGCCGCGCGGTCTCGCGCAGATCAACATAAGGCCGGACCCTTGTCTGGTTCCCGCAAAAGACAGCCGCAGGCTTCGACTGGCTGACCCGGCAAAACCCCGGCCCGTCAGTGCACGGATTTATAAGGCGATGAAGCTTGCCGTCTATCCCGAAACAGGTGCGCTGAAACCATCCAGGATCACCGACCCGGCGCTCGTGACATTTGGGCGCTCTCAGCTGGCGCGCGCATGCACTGGCCGGCGGATCACACATGCGCCGGGCCGCGGACTTTGCGCACACCGTGCCCGGTGCCGATGCCATCCTTGCGCGACATGCGCCGGAGGCCTCCCCCGCCGCGCATGCCGGCCTGCGCCGCGCCTTATCTCGACGCGGCCGATCGGGTGACGCCCGGCCCGGACGACGGCGGCGCGGCGCGTCTCCGGTTCGCGGTGATCACATGGCCCCGGCTTCGCCAGCTCGGCGCGCTCGCGGCGAGCGCGCGCCGTACGGGCAGCGGCGCGCGCTTCACGGCTTCTGCAGGACGAACGCAGAGCCGCCTTCGCCCCTGGCTGACATCTGGCAACCCTTGCCCCATGAGGGCGCCAATGGTCCGTCGCTTGCGATACGCCTGCAGTGACGGCGCTGCTTTCCCGCGCAGATGTTTCGCGCTAGCAGGAGGCCGATGACAGACACACCGCTCGCCCCCGCGCCCGTCCGGGCTTCCAAGACGCCGAAAGTCGGCATCGTTTCGCTCGGCTGCCCGAAGGCCCTCGTCGATTCCGAACGGATCATCACGCGCCTGCGGGCCGAGGGTTACCAGATCGCGCCGGACTATGCGGGCGCAGACCTCGTGCTGGTCAACACCTGCGGCTTCCTTGACTCCGCCCGTGATGAAAGCCTCGCGGCGATCGGCGAAGCCATCGAAGCAAATGGCAAGGTCATCGTCACCGGCTGCCTCGGCGCCGAGCCGGAGGTGATCCAGCGCGCCCACCCCAAGGTGCTCGCCGTCACAGGGCCGCACCAATACGAAGCCGTCATGGACGCGGTGCACACCCACCTCACCCCGCCGCACAATCCGCACCTCGACCTCGTGCCCGAAAGCGGCCTGCGCCTCACACCGCGCCACTATGCCTATCTTAAGATTTCAGAAGGCTGCAACAACCGCTGCAGCTTCTGCATCATCCCGAAGCTGCGCGGCGACCTCGTCTCGCGGCCGATCCACCATGTGCTGACCGAAGCTGAAAAGCTGGTCGCCGCCGGCGTCAAGGAACTGCTGGTCATCAGCCAGGATACGTCCGCCTACGGACTGGATATCCGCTACAAGCCGGAAACCTGGCGCGGCGCGCAATACGAGACGCGCTTCCTTGATCTTGCCCGCGGTCTTGGCAGCCTCGGCGTCTGGACCCGGATGCACTACGTCTATCCATACCCGCACGTGGACAACATCATTCCGCTGATGGCCGAAGGGCTGATCACGCCCTACCTCGACATTCCGTTCCAGCACGCCTCCGCGCCGGTGCTGAAAGCGATGAAACGCCCCGGCAATCAGGACAAGGTCCTCGCCCGCATTGCCAACTGGCGCCGCGATGTGCCCGACCTCGCCATCCGCTCCACCTTCATTGTCGGCTTCCCGGGCGAGACAGACCGGGATTTCGAAATCCTGCTCGACTTCATCCGTGAGGCAAAAATCGACCGCGCGGGCTGCTTCCGCTACGAGAACGTCGCGCATGCCGAGAGCGGCAGGCTGGACAGCCACGTGCCCGCCGAGCTTAAGGAAGAGCGCTGGCACCGGTTCATGGAAGTTCAGGCCGAAGTCTCAGCGGCGCGCGCCGCGGCGCAGGTCGGCAAGACACTCGACGTGATCATTGACGAAGCGGACGACCAAACGCCGGGCGGCTGGATCGGACGCTCCAAGGCCGATGCGCCGGAAGTGGACGCCGTCGTTTATGTCGCAAGCCGCAACGCCCTCAGATCCGGTGATATCGTCAACGTCCGGATCACCGGGGCCGACGACTATGATCTCTACGGCGATGTCGCATAACGGCTGAGCCGCCGTCCGGCTTCCTGCGCTTCGGCCAAACGCTGCGGCATGACCTTGTTCATGTTGCCGGACACGAGGCGCAAAGTCGCTTCATCGGCGAGCTCCGGCCTGCCGCCGCCATAAGGCGGCGACGGCGCATACTCGAGCCCCAGTGTCAGTGCTTTCGCGTAAGCCTCGCCGGAGATTTCCGTCAACATCGTGAAGGCAAAGTCGATACCGGCCGTCACACCGCCGCCCGTGAAGATGTTCCCGTCACGCACGACCCTCCCCTCGTCCGGAATAGCGCCAAACTCCGTCAGCAGGCTGCGCCATGCCCAGTGGCACGCCGCCCGCTTGCCTTGCAGCAGGCCGGCAGCACCCAGAATGAGCGAGCCGGTGCAGACAGACGTCACATACCTCGCGCCAAGCGCCAGACGCCGGACATGCGCGACGAACTCTTCGTCAAGCGCCGCCTGCGTCGCGGTCATTCCGCCAGGCACACAGATCAGATCGCAGCACTCAATGTCAGCGAGCGGCGTCGTGCGCCCGATCACGAGCCCGCCTTCGGCTTCGATCTCACCGCCCATCCGGCTCGCGATAATCGTCGTCGCGCCCGGGATCCGGCAGAGCACCTGGTGCGGACCGGTGAAGTCGAGCTGCGTGAGATCGGGATAGAGGGCAAAGACAGTGACAAAGGACGGCGCGCTCATTGGGGTCTCCTGGCTGGCTCCATCCTTCTCGCTTGAAAGCGCTCTGGCGGAAATGACAATGTTCCCACTAAACTCGGCGACCCTTCTCGACGCGAAATCGGCGTGCTGATCTTCGATGGCTTCCCGTTGCCAGGCGTTGTCGGGCCCATGGGTGTGTTCGAGAGGCCGATGGGCGTCATGTCGCCGACACCCTGCCGGTTGACCCTTTACGCCCCTCAAGGCGGCGACGGCGCCGGCGAGGCTGCGGCCAACCAAATTCCGGAGATGGATCAGGGACATAGCAAATTATCGAAAAACAACGATTGACTTATCGTATTTCGATAATCCATACAGGTTTCACCAAATTCAGGAGCCCGCAGTGAACAAGATCCTGACCGCGATCGCGGCCCTCACCTTCGCCCTGGCACCCGCCGCACGCGCTGAGGGCAAGTCCTACAAGGCGAAACCCTTCTCCAGCATCGAAGTCGGCGGCGCCATGCAGGTCGTCTACAGGTCAGCGCCCGAGACGACCGTGCGTGTTGTATCCGGCAATGGCGACTATTCGGATTCCCGCATCGCCAACCGGGGCGACACACTCGTGGTCTCGCGCGAAAGCCTGAGGGCGAAGCGCAGCTGGATGTCCTGGGGCGGGCGTTCGGTCAGCATCTCGGACGACGGCAAAGTGGTGAAGGTGAACGGCAAGCAGATGCCAGCCTATACCGTCTACGTCACCGGCCCGGATCTCGGCGGCGTAACCGCCGCACAATCCTCACGTTTCGAAGCGAGGTCCCTTCAGACAGACACGTTCAGGGCCGCTGCCTCTTCCAGCTCCGTGATCACACTCGCTGGCAGCGCCGCTGACGCCCGCCTGTCTGCATCGTCTTCGGGCGAAGTGAAAGCCGCTGAACTCGCCGCCGTGAAACTCGATGTATCGGCGTCATCCAGCGGTGAGGCGGATGTCTTCTCGAACGGGACCGGCGACGTCACGATCAACGCCTCGTCATCTGGCGAGGTGGCGCTGACCTCGTCCTCAGCGGCCAACTTCGGCGTCGATGTCTCCTCCGGCGCGTCGGTCAGAATGTCGGGCGTCTGCGGCGGGCTCACTGTGTCCGCTTCGTCCGGCGCAGGCGTCGAAAGCGAAGGCCTGCGCTGCGAGCGCGCAACCGTCAACGTCTCGAGCGGCGCCGACGTGAACGCCTATACGACCGTCAGCGCAACCGGCAACGCGTCGAGCGGTGGATCGGTGTCGTTTGCAGGCAAGCCGGCCGAGCAGAACAGGACCGAATCCAGCGGCGGCTCGGTCCGCTTCGGCGGTTGAGCGCAGGCCCCTTACGAAATGTCATAGGACCCGGGTTCATAACCCGGGTTCTTCCATTTCAGGTCCATGCCTTCCAGCGCACCCCGCACGACGCGGGCGATCAGCGCGTTGCGCCGGGTGCGGCTGTCGGCGGGCACGACGTACCAGGGGGCGTGACGGGTTGAGCAACGCTTGATGGCGATTTCATAGGCCTGCATGAACTCGGTCCACTTGCTCCGATCATCAAGATCGCCCGGATTGAACTTCCAGAGCTTGTGTGTCTCCTGCAGCCGCTCCTTCAGCCGCACGCCTTGCTCCTCGTATCCGATGTTCAGCATGAACTTCAGAACCGCCGTGCCGTTCTCGGTGAGGTGTTTCTCGAACGCATTGATCTGTTCGTAGCGCTTCTCGACGTCCTCAAGCGGCGCAAAGCCGCGCACCCGGACAACCAGAACGTCTTCATAGTGAGACCGGTCAAAGATACCGACATTGCCGCGCCGGGGAACGGCGTTGTGGACGCGCCAGAGATAGTCCCGGGCAAGTTCCTCGGTGCTCGGCGCCTTGAACGCCTTCACTTGCATGCCGAGAGGCGTCGTTTCCGAAAACACCGCCTTGATCGTGCCGGACTTGCCTGAAGTATCCATGCCCTGAAGGATCACGAGCAGGGATCTTCGCTCTTCAGCGTAGAGCATGTCCTTCAACTCGTTGATGACGGCTGCGTCTTTCTTCAGGCTCGTTTCGGCGGCTTCCTTGTCAGAGAAGATGGCGCGGCCGGATGTCTCCCGGGCAGACAGGTCGAACGCCTTGCCGGGCGGCGCCACGAGAGACTTGCGCACAGCCGCGATCGTAGGAATGGACATGAACCAGCATCCTGAATTGAAAAGGCCGCACCAGTCTGGCGCGGCCTTCGGGAAACCTCAAGGAATTCAGGTCGATTATGAGGAGTAGAACTCGACCACCTGGGCCGGTTCCATCTTCACCGGGTATGGCACATCAGAGAGGACCGGGATGCGTTTGAACGCGGCGGTCATGGCTTTCGGATCGACTTCCACATAGTCCGGGATGTCGCGCTCGCCGCTGCCGAGGGCTTCGAGAACGAGGGCGAGGTTGCGCGACTTCTCACGGACCTGCACGACGTCGCCGGCCTTCAGGCGGGCGGAACCGATGTTGCAGCGCTTGCCGTTCACGGTGACGTGGCCGTGGTTGACGAACTGGCGGGCAGCAAAGATCGTCGGGACGAACTTGGCGCGGTAGACGATGGTGTCGAGACGCGACTCGAGGATGCCGATCAGGTTCTCGGCCGAGTTGCCCTTCATGCGGGCGGCATCTTCGTAGATCTTGGCGAACTGTTTTTCGGTGATGTCGCCGTAATAGCCCTTCAGTTTCTGCTTCGCCATGAGCTGCATACCAAAGTCGGAGACCTTGTTGCGGCGGTTCTGGCCGTGCTGGCCAGGCTTATAGGCGCGTTTGTTGAAGGGAGACTTGGGGCGGCCCCAGATGTTTTCACCGACACGACGGTCGATCTTGTACTTCGCGCTGTGGCGACGTGACATTGCAGTACCTCAATTTTCAGCGCGGGCCGGTGGATCCAGTTCGTTCGGACCCACGATTACAACGGCGGCACCGCACCACCCCGTCATGAAGGCGCGGGTAAAACACCAATATCCTGCTCGCGTCAAGCGCAGCGGCTGCTAGGGTGGGGGTTATCAATGGCCGGAACGGCCTCAACCCGGGAGGACAATATGGGACAAGTCAGCGGAAAAATCGCCATTGTGACAGGCGCGGCCAGTGGAATCGGGCGTTCGGCGGCGATTGCCCTCGCCCGCGAGGGGGCAAAGGTCATGGCGACCGACGTCGATGAGGCGGGCCTCAAGGAGACCCAGGCGCTGATCTCCAAGGCGGGCGGGACGGTGGCCATCGCAAAGCAGGACGTCGTCGACGAAGCGCGCTGGGACGCGGTGATCGCCGAAACAGAGAGCCTTTTCGGGGCGCCTTCGGTGCTGGTCAACAATGCCGGCATCGCCATCGGCGGGGCGATCATGGAGTACTCGCTCGCCGATTGGCAGAAGCAGATGGCTGTCAACACCGACAGCGTGTTCCTCGGGACCCGGGCGGCGATGCGCGCCATGGTGAAAGGCGGCGGGTCGATCATCAACATCTCCTCGGTTGCCGGACTTCGGGGGTCGCCCGGCGTTGCAGCCTACTGTGCTTCGAAGGGCGCGGTCCGGCTGTTCACCAAGGCCGCGGCTGTTGAATGCGGCGCGCTTGGTCTCAAGATCCGCGTCAACTCGGTCCATCCCGGCATCATCGATACGCCGATCTGGCAGAAGGGGATCACGCGCGTGACCGAGACGATGAGCACCGAGCAGGTCGCCGCAATGACCGCTCATTCCGGCGGCAACTCCCTCGACCCGAACATCGTGGCGATGGGCGGCACGCCGATGGCACGCGCAGGCAAGCCGGAGGAAGTCGCGGAGCTGATCGTGTATCTTGCATCGGATGCCTCGAGCTTCACGACCGGCCAGGAGCATGTGATCGATGGCGGATTGACAGCGCGGTAGGCTCAGAACGCGTGGCCGGACGCAGCGCAGGCTGGCCGGGCCAGATCGTTTTACAGCTTTTGTTATCCGTTCATTCCGGCGCAGGCCGGAAACCAGACCTCGCAAGGCAAGTCTGGATCCCGGCGAACTTTCGCCGGGATGAGCGGGATAAGCCAGGATGTGTTTGGCGGTGAGGGCAGAGCCCCCTTTGCGTCATTGCGCCTTGCGCGATGCCCCCTCCACCCGCCGTGGAGGATCGCGGCAGCCATGAAGGTTTCGCGTGCGGCGAGGTTGGAGGTGCCTTCGCCTTCGAGGCCGCTGAAAAAGCGGTTGATCTGCCAGACAAGGACCGGCCGGCCGAGCCCGTGCACGTCCGCGAACAGGCGCGCGAAATACGGGTCGCTGCGAAGGGGGCTGATCGCCCGCATGCACGGCGTGTAAGTCCGCATGCGGAGGGGGGGTGCGCAGGCTTTGGGGACGTGTTTTACAAGCGCCTGCTGGGGCAAGAGATTTTGTTTCTGAAGGCGCGGATTTCGCGGGGGTAAGTGGGCTGCGCTCAGACGATTCCGCTGGCCCGGAGTTTGGCGATCTGGTCCGGGGTCAGGTTCAGCAGCTCTGTCAGGACTTCTTCTGTGTGCGAGCCAAGCGTGTCGGGCCCGGCCCAGCGGACCTGTCCCGGCGTGGCGGAGAATTTCGGAAAGACGTTTTGCTGGCGGATGCCGGGCCAGCGCTCGCTCGGGACCTCAATGATCGTTTCGCGGGCGGCGAAGTGCGGATCCGTCATCATGTCGGCGGCGCGGTAAACCTTGCCGACGGGCACGCCGTTCTCGATCATCAGGCGTTCGATCTCATCAATCGTCCGGGCGCGCGACCATTCGCCGATGAGGGCGTCCAACGACGCCTGGTTCTGGCCCCTGAGCGTATGCGTCAGATACTCCGGATGATCTTTCAGGCCGGGCTGGCCCATCGCGTCGCACAGGCGGGCGAAGACCGTGTCCTGGTTGGCGGCGATGACGACCATACCGTCAGACCCCGGATAGATATTGGAGGGCGCGATACCGGGCAGGAAGGAGCCTGTGCGCCCGCGCGTGTAGCCTTCGATCTGGTATTCGGGGATGAGGCCTTCCATCACCGAAAGCACCGATTCGTAGATCGTGGCGTCGATCACCTGACCTTCACCGGTCTTTTCGCGATGGTGGAGCGCCGCGAGCGCGCCAAGAGCCGCATGCAGACCCGCGAGACTGTCGCCGAGCGAAATGCCGGCGCGGGAAGGCACGCGGTCTGGCTCGCCCATGACGTAGCGCAGGCCGCCCATCGCCTCGCCGACTGACGCATAGCCTGCGCGGGTCGCATAGGGGCCCGTTTGTCCGTAGCCGGACACCCGGACCATGATCAGGCGCGGGTTGACCGCCTGCAGCGCGTCATAGCCGAGGCCCCATTTCTCGAGCGTGCCGGGGCGGAAGTTCTCGACGAGGAAATCGGCCTCGGCGACGAGGCGGCGGACAAGATCCTGTCCCTCCGCCTCGCGCAGGTTCGCAGTGATGCAGCGCTTGCCGCGCGCGACGACGGACCACCAGAGCGGAAAGCCTTCGCGGCCCCATTCGCGCAAGGGGTCGCCCTGCCCCGGCGGCTCGATCTTGATGACGTCGGCGCCCATGTCCGCGAAAATCTGGCCACAGAACGGACCGGCAATGAGCTGACCGAGTTCGATCAGGCGCAGGCCTGTCAACGGACCGGAGCGCGGCGGAATGGACATGGGCTGAACTCCTGGCTCACTGGCTTGTCCAATCAGGAATTCTTCAGGTTCGCAAGCGAGCGGGCCGGGGCAGCGATACAGGCCGCCCGGATCGAATGGGTCACCGCTTCGATTTCCTGGCGCCCTTGATCGAGGAAGGCATGCAGACGCGGAAACTTCGGGGCGGTGTCGACTGTCTGCCCGGCGAAGCTCTGGAGCAGGGTTTTGTTATGCGGGAGAAAACAGAGACTCTCTGTGGTGATCAGGCCGCCGCCCTGGAGCCAGGATACGAAACCCGCGGTCAACGTGCATGCAGGTCTCCTTTCAATCCCGAACCGGCCGGTTCGGGATTGAAGGCGCGGTTATGACAACTTTCTTAATTTTTAATCTTTTCAATGTGTTGGCAGTTTTCAACCTGAGTGCTGCCAGACAGGCCTTGCCACACAAACTTCACCATTCCCCCGTTGACGCGAAGCCACCGACTGACTATCTGGCACTCATCGTTAGCAGTCCACTCGGGTGAGTGCTAAACGTGGGCGCTCTCTCCTGCTTGCGACCAACATCAACCCAATGACCCGAGGTTAACTCATGATCGAAGAGGCAGTCAGAATGAAACTTCGTCCCCTGCATGACCGCGTCGTTGTGCGCCGCGTCAAGGAAGAAGAAAAGTCCAAAGGCGGGATCATCATCCCCGACACCGCGAAAGAGAAGCCCCAGGAGGGCATCGTGGTGGCTGTCGGCAAGGGTGCCCGCGGTGACGACAATGAAATCGTCCCGCTGGACGTGAAACCGAAGGACCGCGTGCTGTTCGGCAAATGGTCCGGCACTGAAGTCACGATCGACGGCGAAGAGCTGCTGATCATGAAGGAAAGCGACATCATGGGCGTCCTGGAGAAGTAAGTTCTCCGCCCCCCTTTCCTTTTCCCAACCCATTCAAGAGGTAATTCACAATGGCAGCAAAGATTGTTGTTTTCGGATCTGACGCCCGCGAGAAAATGCTCCGCGGCGTCGATATCCTCGCCAACGCCGTGAAAGTCACGCTCGGCCCGAAAGGCCGGAACGTGGTGATCGAGAAATCGTTCGGCGCACCCCGCACCACGAAGGACGGCGTCACCGTCGCCAAAGAAATCGAACTCGAAGATCGTCTCGAGAACATGGGCGCACAGATGCTGCGCGAAGTGGCCTCGAAAGCCAACGACACGGCCGGCGACGGCACGACGACCGCCACGGTTCTTGCCCAGGCGATCGTACGTGAAGGCATGAAGCGCGTCGCCGCGGGCATGAACCCGATGGACCTGAAGCGCGGTATCGACAAAGCCGTGACCGAAGTCGTCTCCGACCTCGCGCACCACGCCAAGAAAGTGAAGACCAACGAAGAGATCGCCCAAGTCGGCACGATCTCGGCGAACGGTCAGCGCGAAATCGGCGAGATGATCGCCCAGGCGATGGCGAAAGTCGGCAACGAAGGCGTCATCACGGTTGAAGAGGCCAAATCGGCTGACACCGAACTCGACGTCGTCGAAGGCATGCAGTTCGACCGCGGCTATATCAGCCCCTACTTCATCACCAACGCCGACAAGATGGCCGTTGAGCTCGATGATCCGCTGATCCTCTTGCACGAGACCAAACTCTCGAGCCTGCAGCCCCTGCTGCCGATCCTCGAAGCCGTGGTCCAGTCGCAGAAGCCGCTGCTGATCATCGCTGAAGATGTCGACGGCGAAGCCCTTGCAACCCTCGTCGTCAACAAACTGCGCGGCGGCCTGCGCATCGCAGCCGTCAAAGCCCCGGGCTTCGGCGACCGCCGCAAGGCCATGCTGCAGGACATCGCTGTCCTGACGGGTGGCCAGGTCATCTCCGAAGACCTCGGCATCAAGCTCGAGAACGTCTCGATGGACATGCTCGGCAAGGCCAAGCGGGTCACCATCGACAAGGACAACACGACGATCGTCGACGGTTCCGGCAAGAAGAAAGAGATCGAAGCCCGCGTGGGTCAGATCCGCAAGCAGATCGAAGACACGAGCTCCGACTATGACAAGGAGAAGCTGCAAGAGCGTCTCGCGAAGCTGGCCGGCGGCGTGGCTGTGATCAAGGTTGGCGGCGCCACAGAGATCGAAGTGAAAGAGAAGAAGGACCGCGTCGATGACGCGCTCAATGCAACCCGCGCGGCTGTCGAAGAAGGCATCGTTCCGGGCGGCGGCGTGGCCCTGCTGCGCGCTTCGAAAAACATCGGTGTGGTTGGCCTGAACGACGACGAAAAAGCCGGTATCGACATCGTGCGCAAGGCGCTCGAAGCGCCGATCCGCCAGATCGCCGAGAACGCAGGCGTTGAAGGTTCGGTGGTCGTCAACACGATCCTCCAGAACAAAGCCCGTTCCTACGGTTTCAACGCCCAGACCGAAGAGTATGGTGACCTCGTCGCCATGGGCGTCATCGACCCGGTGAAGGTGGTCCGTTCGGCCCTCCAGAACGCCGCTTCGGTGGCGAGCCTGCTGATCACGACGGAAGCCGGCATTGCTGACGCGCCGAAGAAAGACTCGGCCGGCGGCGGCGGCGGCGGTATGGGCGGCGGCATGGGCGGCATGGGCGGTATGGACTTCTAAGTCCGACCCTCTCGCCTACCGACGACAATTGCGGCCCTCCGGAGAAGTCCGGGGGGCCGTTTCCTTTGGGTCATCATTGCGAGAGCGGGCCCACCTCCGTAGCATCTGAAAAAAACCTGCGGAGGAAACGATGGACTGGAATTTCGGCGATATGCTGGACGCCGTTGGCGCGGCCCTTGGCCCCCACGACCTGGCGCTCGCGCACGGGGAGCGCAAGATCTACTGGCCGGAGTTTACCGCCCGGACCAACCGCCTCGCGCGCGCGCTGGTCCATCTTGGCGCCAAGTCCGGCGACAAGGCCGGCTTCTACATGCGCAACCAGCCGGAATACATGGAAGCGATGGCGGGCTGCTTCAAAGCGAGCCTCTCTCCCGTCAACGTGAATTACCGCTATCTCGATGACGAACTGGTCTACATCATCGACAACTCGGACTCGACGGTCGTGTTCTTCGATGTTGAGTTCATCGCTGAGGTCGAACGGGTGCGCCTGCGCCTGCCCCGCGTTGTCGCGTGGGTTCAGATCGGCGGCGGCACGGCCGCGCCCTTCGCACAGGATTACGAGCAACTGGCGACGACAGGCGACCCCTCACCGCTCGCGGGAAAGCGTTCCGGCGACGAGATATTCCTTCTGTACACGGGCGGCACGACCGGTCTGCCGAAAGGCGTGATGTGGACACACAACATCTGGCGCGAAGCCAGCATGGAGGGCGTGCGCAAGATGGGTCTGCCGGTGCCCGGGACGATGGACGAGCATGTCCAGAATGCGCTGGCGGTGGGCCGCTTCTCGCGCCAGCTGCCCGCCTGCCCTCTGATGCACGGGACTGGCTGGTTCACGGCGATGGGGGCGATGCTGAACGGCGGCGCGGTTGTCACGCTGTCCGAGAAGGCGAAGTTCAGCCCCGTGAACCTGTGGAATACGGTAGAGGCGAACGGGGTTACGTCGATGGCCATCGTGGGTGACGCGTTCGCCAAGCCGATGCTACAGACGCTGGACGAAAATCCCGGTCGCTGGAACCTGTCGACTGTTCTGAACATTGTTTCGTCGGGGGTAATGTGGAGCGCCGAAGTCAAGCAGGGCCTGCTTCGGCATATTCAGCAGACAGCGCTGACCGACAGTTTCGGCGCGTCCGAAGCGGTCGGCTTCGGCTCGTCGGTCACCACGGCCGATGGCGGCACGCAGACATCCAAGTTCGAGATCGGCGTCAGCTGCAAAGTGTTCACTGAGGATGACCGCGAAGTGCTTCCCGGGAGCGGCGAGCCGGGCTTTATAGCGCGCGGCGGCGCGGTGCCGCTCGGGTATTACAAGGATCCCGAGAAGACTGCGAAGACTTACAAGACGATCGGCGGCATGCGGTACGCGATCCCGGGCGACTGGTGCATCGTGGAGGCCGATGGCTCGATCACGCTGCTCGGACGGGGCTCGAACTGTATCAACACGGCCGGCGAGAAAGTGTATCCAGAGGAAGTGGAGGAGGCGCTGAAGTCCCATCCGGCCGTGCGCGACGCTCTGGTCGTGGGTGTGCCGGATGACAAGTGGGGACAGGCGGTGACCGCGGTCGTGTCGCTGGAGCGCGAGGTGTCGGAGGATGAACTGCGCGCCTTCATCCAGAGCAAGCTGGCCCGGTACAAGGCGCCGAAGCGCATCCTGGTGAAGGAGGACCTTGGCCGGGCACCGAACGGGAAAGCGGACTACAAGTCGATCAAGGAATTCGCGCTGAAGGAACTCGGGCTCTAGGCTTTCGCCGAGGGTCCCCGGCGAACCGTGCGGAAGACGGCATCGGCGCGGGCGGCCAGTGCGCCATCCTCTTTCACGATTCGGGCGCTGACGTGCACGAAGTCGCCATCTACGGCGGTGACGACGGGATGCGCTTCGATCCACTCACCTTCGCGGGCGATCTCCATGAATTCCATCGTCAGCTTGATCGTGACGGACATCTTGTTTGTGGCGGACCAGACGGCCCAGGCGAGCGCGCTGTCTGCAAAGGCGCAGGCCATTCCCCCGTGCAGGAAGCCCATGCCGTTGCAATGGCGATCAAGAACCCAGAGCCCGGTGCGGACATCGCCTGGCGCCGCGGCGCGGTAGCTGGGGCCGTTATGGATGGTGAACTTGCCGCGCGAGGGGGTGATCGCGAATCCGGCACGCGGCGCGCGTTCAGGCGAGGCGGCGTCAGCCACCCACGTTTCCGAAAATCGGATGCTGCACGGTGTCGCCGGGCATGATGCCGAGGGCCTTGGCCCGGCCGCCGCCGATCTCGAGCACAGCGCGGACCGGCACGCCGGGGCCGAGCGAGCGCAGCGAGCCCGGGACGGCATTGCGGGCGACGGCGATCACCTGCCCGTCCGCGTCAATGAACAGCATGTCGAGCGGGATCAGCGTGTTCTTCATCCACATGCTGGCCGGGCGCACTTCACCAAAATCAAACAGCATGCCGGCATCCGGCGCGAGGCTTTCGCGAAACATCAAGCCTTGGGTGATCGCCTCCGGCGTATCGGCCATTTCAACCGAAAACTTGTGGGACGCATCATCCGTTTTGACCGTGAGCGGGGCCACGGCCAGCTGGGCAAAGGCAAGCTGGGCCAGGAAGGCCAGCGCGGCGAAAGTCACGAACACAAAACGCATCATGCGGGAGGGATAATCGGACTGGACGGCGGCGGCAAGCGGCGGAGGCGGTTTCGGCCGAATGTTTAGCGCTTCGTCCGGACGGACAGGACGTGATCGCCCTTCGCGCCAGATTCGATGACCACATCGATGAGCGCGCCCGGCTCGACATCTTCATACCCGGCTTTGCGCAGGGCAACGGCGTGCACGAAGATGTCGGCCTCGTCGCCGCTGCGCCGGACAAAGCCGTAGCCGCGTGCCCGGTTGAACCACTTGAGCGTCACTTCCTCGAAAGCCGGCGGATCGCCCCGCTCCCGGGCCAGGCTGGCGCGAGGCCGCTCCATTTCGATGATATGGACGGTTTGCCAGCCCCGCTGGCGCCGGGCGGCGTCGCAGACGATCTTGGCGCCTTCGTCCGCAAACGTCTCGCCATAATCACGCAGGCAAGAGATGTGGATCATGACATCGCCGGTCAGGGCCGCGTCAGACGTCGATTCCGCGACGATGAATCCATAACCTTTTGCGCTGTCGAACCATTTGACGCGTCCAATGACGCGAACAACCGGCTCTGCAGCCGGCGGATCGGATTCGCTTCTGGCTACGCTGTTCGACATCGACCCACATTCCCCTGACGCGAAAACTAATCCGCGTTACCGCGCTTGTCACGCGAAGTTCACGAGCCGCGGCCGAATCTGGCTTTCTTACTCGGGAAGCTGAGGCAAAATGGGGGCTTGAAAGCTGGCAGTCCCTAGGGGAGTCGAACCCCTCTTTTCAGGTTGAAAACCTGACGTCCTAACCGATAGACGAAGGGACCGCACGGCTTTGAGAGGCGCGATATAGCGGCTGATTCAGGACAGGGCAACCCACCTCGCCGCGATTGGATGCGTTTGTTCAGTGGCGCGTGATATCGATCGTTTCAAGCTGCACACGGACGCGGCCGTTCCAGGTGTCGGCCTTCAGCCTGCCCACCACGCTGCACCGCCCGCCCTGGCGCAGGGCATCGCCCATCGGTGTGCCTTCTGCGCGCCAGGCGATCGATTCAAGGCGGCCTGAGGCGTCTTCGACTGTGAAGCGAAGATGCTGCGTGCCAACGCGTCGGACACCGGTGACGCTGACCTCCTTCAGGAGGAACACGGGTTCCGGCGCTCCGACGCCGAACGGCCCGAGCGTTGCGATGCGCTCGACAAGTTCCGGCGTGACGGCGCCGGGTGCGACGAGGGCGTCGATTTCGAGATCGAGCGCTGCGTCGCGTTCCTCGGCAAAGGCGGACATGTGATCGAGCATCCAGGCGTCGAACCCGGCGAGCTGCTTGGGGTCCATGCTGAGCCCGCCCGCCATCGCGTGGCCGCCGCCGGAGAGAATGACGCCCTGGCGCGCCGCTTCAGAAATGGCGGCGCCAAGGTTCACGCCCTTCACGGAACGGCCTGAGCCTTTCGCGACGGGCCCGAGGCCGTCGCCCCAGCCTATGACGATACTGGGCAAGTGGAAGCGGTCCTTGAGACGTCCCGCGACAATGCCGATGACGCCGGGGTGCCAGCCTTCGCCAGCGGCGATGATGATCCCGCGATCCGGCTGGGCGGCGAGGGAGCGCTCGGCCTGCGCCGTGGCAGCGTCGAGGATTGCGGCTTCCAGCGCCTTTCGTTCGTCGTTCAGGGCGTGGAGGCGTTCGGCCAGCGCGATGGCTTCACCCCGGTCGTCGGTGGCGAGGAGTTTCGCCGCCAACCATGGATCGCCAACCCGGCCACCCGCGTTGAGGCGCGGACCGAGCAGGAAGGTCGCGTGATACACGGTTTCGATCTTGCCGATACCGGAGACGTCTGCCAGCGCCCGCAGGCCGATATTCTGGTCATGCGCCATCATGCTGAGGCCCTGCCGAACGAAGGCACGGTTGACGCCGGTCAGCGCCGCCATGTCGCAGAGCGTGCCCAGCGCGCAGAGGTCGAGCAGTTTGAGAATGTCCGGCAGACCGTCCGGCGGCGCGATGGCGCGCTCGCGGGCGAGACGGTTGAGGGCGGCAACGAATACGAAGACGACGCCCGCCGCGGCGAGGTGGCCCTGGCCCGAGGTGCAATCGGGCCGATTGGGGTTCACCAGCGCGGCGGTCTGGGGGACTGCGCCGGACATCAGGTGGTGGTCGATGACGACGATGGGCAATTCGATCGCGTTCGCTTCGTCCAGCGCGCGGATGGCGGCGGCGCCGCAATCCACGGTGATGACGAGTTGCGCGCCGCCGGCCTTCAGATAACGGAAGGCTTCCGGGGATGGGCCGTAGCCCTCCTCCAGGCGGTCCGGCACATAAAGGCCGAGATCGCGGCCCCAGGCGCGGAAATAGCGCGCGAGGATGGCGGAGGATGTGCCACCATCGACGTCATAGTCGGCAAAGACCACGACCTTGCGGCCATCGAGAACGGCGTCGAGGACGATGCCGGCGGCCTTGTCCATGTCGGCGAAGGAACTGGGATCCGGGAACAAGGCGCGCAGCGTTGGCAAGAGATAACTGCCCGCCTCAGCAGGTTCTACGCCGCGCGCCTCGAGCAGCCGGGCGAGCAGGTCATTGCCGCCGACCACCGGCAAGAGCGCCTGAACCTTGCGTGCATCTGCGCCGTGAAGGCGCCAGCGCCGCCCGCCTTCGGAGAGATCCGGGGCGGCGGAGCCAAGGTCGGTGAGCTTTTTGGCAGGTTGCGTGGACATGGACAGGGCCGATTCGAATCAGCGGCAAGCGTAACCCCTTCCCGAGCGAAACAGAATGGCGAGCGCACACCGCGCACCTTGGCCGAACGGGCGGACTGGCGTAACGCGGATGAAGTCCTTAATGGCAAGCAGACGCCAACGGAGAGCCCTGATGATCCCTCGCTACACCCGCCCGGAGATGGCCGCGATCTGGACGCCTGAGGCCCGGTTCGGCATCTGGCTGGAGATCGAGACGCTCGCGGCTGAAGCAATGGAGGGCATGGGCACGATCCCTGCGGGCGTCAGCCAGGCCGTGCGCGAGCGGGCCGCGTTTGAAGTCGACCGGATCGATGCCATCGAGCGCGAAGTGAAACACGATGTCATCGCGTTCCTGACAAACGTGGCGGAGCATGTGGGCGATGAAGCGCGGTTCCTGCATCTCGGGATGACGTCATCGGATGTGCTCGATACCTGCCTCAACGTGCAACTCGTGCGTGCGGCAGATCTTATGCTCGGCGGGATCGACCGGGTGCTCGCGGCGCTCAGGACGCGCGCAATGGAATTCAAGTACACGCCCACGATTGGCCGCAGCCACGGTATTCATGCAGAGCCGACCACGTTCGGCATCAAGCTGGCCGGCTTCCACGCCGAGTTCCAGCGGGCGCGCGGGCGCCTGCTCATCGCCCGCGAGGAAGTCGCGACCTGCGCCATCTCCGGCGCGGTCGGCACCTTTGCGAATATTGATCCACGCGTGGAAGAACACGTGGCGGCAAAGCTCGGTCTGCGGATTGAACCGGTCTCTACGCAGGTTATCCCGCGCGACCGGCATGCGATGTATTTTGCAGTACTGGGGGTGATTGCATCTTCCGTTGAGCGCCTGGCGACAGAAGTTCGCCATCTTCAGCGTACGGAAGTTCTGGAAGCGGAAGAATTCTTCTCGGCCGGACAGAAGGGCTCGTCCGCCATGCCGCACAAGCGCAATCCGGTGCTGACCGAGAACCTGACAGGTCTTGCCCGCCTGGTGCGCTCAGCCGTCGTGCCCGCGCTGGAAAACGTTGCGCTCTGGCACGAGCGCGACATCTCCCACTCCTCGGTCGAACGCGGCATCGGGCCAGATGCGACCATCCACCTGGATTTTGCGCTGCACCGTCTCGCCGGCGTGGTCGAGAACCTGGTCGTCTATCCCGGGAACATGCTGCGCACGATCAACAGTATGGGCGGGCTGCACAATTCGCAGCGCATCCTGCTGGCGCTGGTCGAGAAGGGTTTCAGCCGGGAGGACGCCTACCGGCTCGTCCAGCGCAATGCGATGCGCACCTGGAAGAAGGAAGGCGATCTCGATGTGCTGCTGAAGGCCGACGGCGAAATCACGGCGCGGCTCAGCCCGTCCGAGATCGATGCGCTTTTCGATCTGGAGTATCATTTCAAGCACGCCGACACGATCTTTGCGCGCGTATTCGGCGCCGAATGATGGCGCCGCGTTGACGCGGGCCTGCCGGGTGCCAAGATGTCAATTCAGATCAGGTCCATATCCAGACATTCGGGGTCAGTCATGAAAAAGTTCGTCCTTGCCGCGCCGGCACTGCTGCTGGCGGCCTGCGCCCATTTTCCGGTTCAAAGCCCGGCCCCAACGACCGAGGCAGCCCCGGCGCTGACAGCGACGGAGACGCTGCACCAGAGCTTCATGGTTCTGGACAGTCACCTCGATACACCCGCCAACTTTCACAGTGCCGGGTATGACTTCTCAAAGCGCGGCGATTTTGATGTCGATGGTACGCATGTCGACCTGCCCCGGATGAACGAAGGCGGCCTCGATGGCGGCTTCTGGGTCATCTTCACAACGCAAGGGCCGCTCGATACCGCTTCCACGAACGCAGCACGCAACATCGCCATCCTGCGCCAGACATCCATCCGCGAACTTGCGGCCAAGTATTCGTCAGATGTCGAGCTCGCTTTTTCGGCCGCAGAAGCGGACCGGATCTTAGCTTCAGGCAAGAAGATCGTGTTCCAGAGCATGGAGAATTCCTATCCTCTGGCATCGGACCTTTCGTTACTGGAGACCTTCTATACCGGCGGCCTCCGGATGATTGCGCCGGTGCATTTCCGGAACAATCAGTTCGCGGACAGTGCGACGGATGTCACGCCGGCTTTCGGAGGCCTCAGCCCGCTTGGCGAAGAGCTGGTGCGCGAGGCCAACCGGCTGGGCCTGATCCTCGACGGGTCGCACGCTTCGGACGATACCGTGCGCGACATGCTGGAACGATCGACCACGCCCATTGTCCTGTCGCATTCCGGGCCGAAGGGCGTCTATGACCATCCGCGCAACTTGCCCGACGACCTGCTGAAAGCCATCGCGGAAGACGGCGGCGTGATCCAGATCAACGCCTATGGTGCCTATCTCGAAGCGCTGACGGCGACGCCGGAGCGCCTCGCGGCGATTGCCGCGCTTGAAGCGAATTTCGGAACGGACACCTCAAAGATGGATGCTGCCACGCTGGCGGCGTTCCGCGACGCACGCAAGGCGATAGACAAGGCGACACCGCCGCCGCGCTCAACCTTCGAGAAGTTCATGGAACACCTGTTGTACACCCTGAAACTCGTCGGACCGGATCATGTTGGTATCGGCGCGGATTGGGATGGCGGCGGCGGGGTCGACGGCCTGAAGGATGTGGCTGACCTGCCGAAAGTGACGGCTGCGCTGCTCGGTGCCGGCTACACACAGGAAGACATTGCCAAGATCTGGGGCGGGAACCTGATGCGCGTGATGCGCGAAGTTGAAGCGGCCAGGACCGCCACACTGACGTCTCCGCAAGTTCTGAACTGAACCGCGGCGGCGCTTTCCGTGTGGACACGCATTGATCTGAGCCGCCGGGCGGCCAAAACTGCATCTCCATCCGCAGAGGCACCGCCATGACCAGTCCCTATTTCGATCTCACAGGAAAAGTCGCGCTCGTGACCGGAGGCAGCCGGGGGCTCGGCTATCAGATGGTCAAGGCGTTTGCCGGGCACGGCGCCGATATCATCGTCGCCAGCCGGAAGCTGGACGCATGTGAAGCGGTGGCAGAGGAAGTGCGCGGTCTGGGTCGCAAAGCCTACGCGCACGCAGCCCATTGCGGCCGATGGGACGATATCGATGCGCTGATCGAGGCGGCTTACGCCAGGTTCGGGCGGGTGGACATTCTCGTGAACAATGCAGGCTCCGGTCCCCGGATGGCGAGCCATGAGGTGTCCGAAGCCCTTTTCGACAGCGTGCTGAACCTCAATTTCAAGGGGCCGTTCCGGCTGGCGAGCCAGGTGGCGAAGCGCATGGCGGACGGGGATGGCGGCAGCATCATCAACATCTCCTCGTCAGGGAGCCTCGTGCCCTTGCCATCGGTTGTCCCTTACGGCTCGGCGAAGGCTGCGCTGAACGCGATGAGCCTTTCGCTGGCGCATGAGTATGCGCCGAAGGTGCGCGTGAACACGATCTGCCCCGGCCCCTTCCTGACGGATATCTCAAAGGCCTGGCCGGACGAGATGCGCCAGAGCGCGGACAACGCACTGCGCCGTCCCGGCTTGCCGCACGAGATTATCACGGCGGCGCTCTATCTCGCGAGCCCGTCATCGAGCTTCACGACGGGGTCCCTGCTCCGCGTGGATGGCAGCGCCAGCTGACTTGAAGGAACTGCTCTTGCGCCTCTTGCGGCCTCACCGCAAATCCAGTAATGCTATAGTATCACATTACGGAGGCGATGGGCTTGAAGCAGGTTCTGATGGCAACGGCGGTTTCCGCACAGGCGCTGCTCGGCGCGGCGCATGCGCAGGAAAATGAGGGGCTGAAGCGGCTCGAGACCATCGTCATCACGACCGCGCCAGGGCCCGAGCGATCCAGCGACGAACTGGTCGGCAACGCCACAGCCCTCGGGCGGGACGATATCGTTGAGCAGCTTGCCGCGACGCTTGGCGATACGCTTTCCGGCGAGCCGGGCATCACCTCGACCTTCTTCGGCCAGGGTGCGGGCCGGCCTGTGCTGCGCGGCCTCGGCGCAGAGCGCGTGCAGATCCTGACCAACGGAATCGGCGTCATCGACGTATCGGCCGCAAGCCCGGATCACCAGGCCGCCGCAGACGGGATTGATGCCGACAAGATCGAAATCCTGCGCGGCCCCGCTGCCCTCGCCTATGGCGGCCAGGCAATCGGCGGCGTGGTCAACGTGATTGACGCAATGATCGGGGAGAAGCTGCCGGAAAAAGCGGCCTCGGGCGAGCTGTTCAGCGCTTACAACAGTGTCAATGAGGGGACCGAACTGGCGGGCCGGAGTCTACTCGCGCAAGGGCCGTTCGTCTTGGCCTTGTCGGCCTCGCAGCGCGACTTCGGGGATTATGACGTACCCGGATTTGTGGAATCGAGCCGCCTGCGGGCGCTTGAAGCCAGCGAGGGGGGGGCGCCGGAAGACGAAGCGAGTGGCCAGGTCGAGAATTCGTTCCTCGAGACGCAGTCGCTTGCCGCGGGTCTCTCCTGGGTCGGGGACAAAGGCTTCGCCGGCATCGCTTTCCGCAATCAGAAAGCCGCCTACGGGCTGCCCGGCGGTCATGAACATGAGGGCGTCCCGGGCGCCGAAGAAGAGCTTGCCTTCATCGACCTCGAACAGACGCGGTATGATTTCCGGGCCGGCCTAGATCTGGATGGAGTGATCCTGAACCGGATTTCTGGCTCTCTCGCCGTGGCAGATTACAAGCATATGGAGTTCGAAGGTCCGGGCGTGCCCGGTACGCGGTTCGAGACGTCGGGTTATGAAGCACGTGGCGAGCTGGATCACACCCTTGCCGGATTCGAAGGCGCCCTCGGCGTCCAGGTGCTCGACAAGGAACTGCTGGCCGAAGGCGATGAAGCGTTCATCACGCCGACAGATACGCAATCGGCCGCGGTGTTCCTGTATGAGGCTAAAGAATGGGAGAGCGGCTTTGGCGTTGAAGGCGGCGTGCGCGCAGAGCGCCTGACGCATGACAACCTCGTTGCCGGAGAGGCCGGGTTCGATCTGTTCAGCGCTTCTGCCGGGGTTCACCAGCACCTGGAGAACGGCGTGTTCATGGGGGCCCAGCTCAGCCTCACCGAACGGGCGCCGAACGAGATCGAGCTGTTCGCATTCGGCCCGCACCTTGCCACCCGGCAGTTCGAAGTGGGCGACGCGGCGCTCGACAAGGAACGCGGGCTCAACCTTGAAGGCACGCTCCGTTGGCGGAATGATTGGCTATCGCTCGGCGCAAACCTGTTCACGACGCAGTTTTCCGACTTCATCTTCCTGACGCCCGGCACCATCGAAGACGGCGGCGTGCTTGTCGATGAAGCCGATGACCTGCCCGTTTTTGCCTTCGCGCAGGACGATGCGACGTTTACAGGCGGAGAGCTTTATGGCGAAGCCATGCTCGGAAAGGCACTGCTCGGCGCGGAATGGCAGCTCAAGGCCGGCCTTGATTACGTGAACGCCGAATTGGACAGCGGCAGCGACGTGCCGTTCATTCCGCCTCTCCGGCTGACGGGAGAGGCCAATGCCAGCTGGACATATTTCGAGGCGGGCGCCGGATTTGAATGGGCCGGTGATCAGGACAATGTGGGCGCCGGCCAGCTGCCTACGGACGGATACACGACCCTGAACCTTCGCGCCGCCGTCAATCTCTCCGAATTCGGCTACGGCGCCCGGGGCGCGCAGCTCTTCGTTGAAGTGCGCAATGCGACGGATGAGGAGGTGCGCGTCGCAACCTCCGTGCTGAAGGATCTGATCTCGTCGCCCGGCCGAAACATCCGCACAGGACTGCGCATCACGTTCTGACCGGCGGCGAGGCCGCGCTCAGATGTGCAGGGCGCGGCCTTCCGCATCGAGCACGGCTTCGTGCATGGTTTCCGATAAGGTTGGGTGCGCAAAGACCGTGTGCAGAATATCGGCCTCCGTCAGCTCGCCCTGACGCGCGATGACATAGCCCTGGATCAACTCGGTGACTTCCGCCCCGATCATGTGCGCGCCGAGCAGTTCGCCGGTCTTCTTGTCGAAGATCGTCTTCACAAGGCCATTCTCGGCGCCGAGCGCAATGGCCTTGCCATTGCCGATGAAAGGGAAGCGGCCCACCTTGATGTCGAAACCCTTCGCCTTGGCAGCCGCTTCGGTGAGGCCGACGCTTGCAACCTGCGGGTGTGAATAGGTGCAGCCGGGAATGTTCGAGGCATCGAAAGGCTCGGCGTGGTTCTTGCCGGCAATGCCTTCGACGCAGGTGACGCCTTCATGGCTCGCCTTGTGCGCCAGCCAGGGCGGGCCCGTCAGGTCGCCGATGGCATAGAGGCCCGGCACGCCGGTGCGGCCGAAGCCATCGACGGTGACGTGCGTCTTGTCGATCTTCACGCCGAGCGCTTCGAGGCCAAGATTCTCCACATTGCCGACAATGCCGACGGCGAGGATGGCGCGGTCGAATTCCTTTGTTTCCTTCTTTCCGTCGTTCGTCGTGATGTCGGCAGTGACGACGTTCTTGCCCGCTTTGACGTTTTCGACCTTCGCGCCCGTCAGAATGTTCAAGCCCTGCTTTTTGAAATCCTTTTCGGCGAATGCGGAAATCTCCGCGTCCTCCACAGGCAGGATCCGGTCCATGACTTCGACGACCGTAACCTCGGCGCCAAGCTCATTATAGAAGCTCGCAAACTCAATTCCGATGGCGCCGGAGCCGACCACCAGCAGGCGTTTGGGCATTGCGTCCGGTGTCATGGCCTCGCGGTAGGTCCAGATGAGCTTGCCATCCGCGACGAGGCCAGCCTGAGGAATGTCGCGCGCGCGGGCACCGGTGGCGAGCATGACGTGTTTGGCCGTGTACGGCGTATCCTTGCCATCCTTGCCCCTGACGATGACCTTCGGTGCGGGCGCGCCCTTCTCGAGACGCGCACTACCTTCGATCACGTCGATCTTGTTCTTCTTCATCAGGAACTTCACGCCGTTCGACAGCTGGGACGCGACGCCGCGTGAGCGCTTCACGACGGCGTCCAGATCAAAGGACGGGTTCTCGATCTTCAGGCCAAAGGATTTGGCATGCTTGGCGAGGTGCAGCACCTCGGCGGAGCGCAGCAGCGCCTTCGTCGGAATACATCCCCAGTTAAGGCAAATGCCACCCAGGCTTTCGCGCTCGACGATGGCCGTCTTCATCCCGAGCTGGCTCGCGCGGATCGCCGCGACATAGCCACCGGGGCCGGAGCCGATGACGATCAGATCATAACTGCTCATTCGATTTCCTCTCGCTGCTACAGCAGCATCGCTTCCGGCGTTTCGACATAGCGCTTGAACGCGGCGAGCCATTTCGCACCTTCGGCGCCGCCGATGACACGGTGGTCGCAAGTCAGCGTGACGCTCATCACGGTGCGAGCGACGATGGCGCCCGTCTCGTCAACAACTGCGCGTTTCTCGCCGGCACCGACCGAAAGGATCATGCCTTCGGGCGGGTTAATGATCGAGGCGAAGGACTTGATGCCGAACATGCCGAGGTTCGAGATCGAGAAGGTACCGCCCATGTATTCCTGCGGCTTGAGCCTGCGCTCGCGCGCGCGTGTGGCGAGGTCCTTCATCTCCTCGGAAATCTCGGCGAGGCCCTTGCCCTCCGCCTTGAAGATCACCGGCGTGATCAGCCCGCCCTCGACCGCCACGGCAACCGAGATGTTGGCATGCTTGTGATAGGCGATTCCCTTGTCCGTGTACGATGCATTGCAATCCGACTCGTCGATAAGCGCGAGCGCCGCCGCCTTGATCAGCAGGTCGTTGACCGAAATCTTGACGTCCTTCGGCGCGGCGGCGTTGATGGCGGCTCGGCTTTCCAGAAGGTTGTCCAGCGTGATGTCGATGTTCAGCGGGAAATGCGGCACCTGCATGAAGCTCTGCGTCAAGCGCCTCGCGACCGTCTTGCGCATGCCGTCCAGCGGCTTCAGCTCGTAAGTGTCCGGCGCATAGACACGGTCGTCGAGGATTTGCGGCAGGATGAGGCCGTCGGCCATCATCGGCGCGCCGCCCTGGGCGGGCTGAGCCGCGCCCGGCCTAGCGCTTTCGACATCGCGGCGGATGATGCGGCCATGCGGGCCAGAGCCTTTGAGAGCTTTGAGGTCGATGCCCTTGTTGAACGCGATGCGCTTGGCCAGCGGGCTCGCAATGATCCGTTCACTAACGATCCTGTCATCCCGGCGAAAGCCTGGATCCAGAACCGCCACCGAAGACTGGGCCCCTGCTTTCGCCGGGGTGACAGGGTTGAATGTGGGATTAGAAACCGGCGCAACTGGCTTGGGCGCAGGTACAGCTTCCACTTTCAGTGGAGCCACAATAGGCGCTTTCACGTCGCCCACACTCTCGCCCTCTTCCAGCAGCACGGCGATCACAGCGTTGACCTTCACGCCTTCCGTGCCGGCGGGCACCATGATCTTGCCAACCTTGCCTTCATCGACGGCTTCGACTTCCATCGTCGCCTTGTCGGTCTCGATCTCGGCGATGATCATGCCGGACTTGACGGTGTCGCCCTCCTTCACCAGCCATTTGGCCAGCGTGCCCTCTTCCATCGTGGGGCTGAGCGCAGGCATCGTGATGTTGATGGGCATCAGAGACCTCCCTCACACACCTTCTTCACTGCGGCTACGATATCGTCCGCATTCGGAAGGCTCAGGGCTTCGAGATTCGCCGCGTAGGGCAGCGGCACGTCTTTCTGGTGGACGCGGATGGGCGGGGCGTCGAGGTAGTCGAAGGCCTCGGACACCACCGTGGCCGCGATTTCCGCGCCGACGCCGAAATAGCGCCAGCCTTCTTCGCAGCAGACGAGGCGGCTCGTCTTCTTGACGCTCTCGACCACCGTATCGGTATCGAGCGGGCGCAGTGTGCGCAGGTCGATGACCTCGGCGCTGATGCCGTCTGCCGCGAGCCGTTCGGCCGCCTGCAGCGCATAACCGACCATCCGGGAATGCGCGACCAGCGTCACATCTGTGCCTTGGCGTTTCACCGCTGCCTTGCCGATCGGCAATACAAAGTCGCCATCCGGCACCGGGAAGGATTGGCCATAGAGCAGTTCATGCTCGAGGAAGACGACCGGGTTCGGATCGCGGATCGCGGCTTTGAGAAGGCCCTTGGCATCGGCCGCATCATACGGCGCGATGACCTTGAGGCCGGGGATCTGCGCATACCAGGCCGAATAGTCCTGGCTGTGCTGGGCGCCGACGCGGCTGGCCGCACCGTTCGGCCCGCGGAACACGATGGGACAGCCCATCTGGCCGCCGGACATGTAGAGCGTCTTGGCGGCCGAGTTGATGATATGGTCGATGGCCTGCATGGCGAAGTTGAAGGTCATGAACTCGACGACCGGACGCAGGCCCGCGAAGGCTGCGCCAACGCCGAGACCGGCAAAGCCATGCTCCGTGATCGGTGTATCGATCACGCGGCGTTCGCCGAACTCCTGCAGCAGTTCGCGCGTTACCTTGTAGGCGCCCTGATATTGCGCGACTTCCTCGCCCATGACGAACACGCGCTCGTCGCGCCGCATTTCTTCTGCCATCGCATCGCGGAGTGCATCGCGGACTGTCGTCTCGGTGAAGGTCGTGCCTGCGGGGAGTGAAGCGTCGGCAACGACTTTTGCGCGCGTCTGTTCGGGCGCGGCGATCTCGGGCTTGTCTGCCTCTGGTGCAACCCGCTCTGCCTTCGCAAGCGCAGACGCGGACTTTGGCGCCGATCTGACAACGTCTTCGCCTTCCGAGGAGAGCACCGCAATGATCGCGTTGACCTTCACGCCTTCGGTACCTTCCGGCACGACGATGCGCGAGAGGATGCCCTCATCGACCGCTTCGACTTCCATCGTCGCCTTGTCGGTTTCGATCTCGGCAATGATGTCGCCGGACTTTACCGCATCGCCTTCTTTCTTGAGCCACCGGGAAAGCGTGCCCTCTTCCATGGTTGGCGACAGCGCTGGCATCAAGATGTCCACCGACATTAAGCAGCCCCTTCAATCAAAACATCCGTCCACAGTTCACTGGCGTCCGGCTCAGGGCTTGCGAGCGAGAAGTCCGCCGCCTCTTTCACGATGGCTTTGATCTCGGTGTCGATCTTTTTTAGGTCGTCCTCGGTCGCGTAGCCCTGTTCGATGATCTGGCCCTTAAGGCCTTCGATCGGATCATGATGCGTGCGGATGTCATCGACTTCCTCGCGCTTGCGATACTTCGCGGGGTCCGACATTGAGTGGCCGCGGTAGCGATAGGTTTTCATCTCGAGGATGTACGGTCCCTTGCCGGCGCGCGCATGTTTCACGGCCTTCTCTCCGGCCTCGCGCACGGCCAGCACATCCATGCCGTCGACTTCCTCGCCTTCGATCTCGAAGCTGATTCCGCGCTTGAAGAGCTCCACTTCGGCCGAGGCGCGTTCGACGCTCGTGCCCATCGCGTACATGTTGTTCTCGATCACGTAGATGACCGGCAGCTTCCAAAGTGAGGCCATGTTGAAGGCCTCATACACCTGCCCCTGATTGGCGGCGCCGTCGCCGAAATAAGCCAGCGAGACGTTGTCATTGCCGCGATACTTGTTGGCGAAGGCGAGCCCCGTACCAAGCGGCACCTGCGCGCCGACAATGCCGTGCCCGCCGTAGAAGTTCTTCTCTTTCGAGAACATGTGCATCGAGCCGCCCTTGCCGCGCGACAGGCCGCCGATGCGCCCGGTCAGCTCCGCCATCACGCCGTTCGGGTCGAGGCCGCAGGCGAGCATGTGCCCATGATCGCGGTAGCCGGTGATGACCTGGTCGCCGTCCTTCAGGCAGGCCTGCATGCCGGTCACGACCGCTTCCTGCCCGATATAGAGATGGCAGAAGCCGGCAATCTTGCCCATGCCATATAGCTGACCGGCCTTCTCTTCGAAGCGGCGAATCAGCAGCATGTCGCTATAGAATTTCAACATGTCGGCCTTGGAGGCCTTCGCCGGTGCCTTTTTTGTACTCTTGGGTTTCGTCGCCATACGCTGTGTCTCCCTGACCCCTTATGTCCCCGCATTTTTGCAGCGACAAGTCAGAGCATCGTTGTCATTTTGCAGAGCCCGCATCCGCTGTGAGCAACACGATCTCGCCGGGATAAACGAAGGCGAGTTTATCACGGGCGAGGGCCTCGACATAATCCGGATCAACGGATCCCGGCGTCAGCCGGCGAATATCGGTCTTGAGGCGTTCTATTTCGGCCTTGGCCAACGCCAGATCGCGCTCTCGCTCCTCAAGCGCGATCTGTGCATCGGTCCAACGACCGAGCCCCTGCTCACCGGCAAAAGCGTGGTAAGCGAAGTAGAGCACCAGAAGACTGAGCCCGAGAGCCTGAAGCCGTGAAACCATGACCACTCTGGTAAACGGCGCGGGTAACCAATCTCTTACCGACCGAGAGCGGCCTGCAGACGGTTGGCGCGTTCTGCTTGGTGCGCAGTCGTGCGGTCCAGCCATTTGCGGTCGATCAGGAAGGACCCGAAATCCGCTGGCATCTCTGCAGAATCGAGGCGAACGGGCAGCAGCTTCCGCTGGTACCTGTTCGAGATGTAGACCTCGCGGCGGACATCGCCGGACTGGAACGACACCGCCGGGCACGTCACGCAGAAGGTAGCGGAGCGGCGAATCGCCTCGGCGATTCGCCCGGGCCAATGGGCGCCGGCTTGAAGTTCATTCCGGTCTATCCCGAGATCCCGGCCGGGCCTTCCGGGAGGGTTGCGGATTCGCTGACGTGTTCAACTTCGCGCAGGCCAGGCGCCGAAGCTGCCGGGGCTGCCAGGGCTGCTGGTGGGAGAACGCGCGCGGCAGACTTCAGCTCACGATCGCCGCCCCCGACGAAACCGGCCACGGTGCCCGCAACAATCCCCCAGAGCGCGGCCGCCAAACCCAGAAGTATGTTCGGCGCCTCAGTCAGGCTGAGGAAGCCGAGGGAGGCAAACGCACCGGCCGCGACGAAACCGGCGATGACCGCGTGGCTCGAAGAGAACCCGCGCGCCGAGGTGCCTTTTGGCTTAGGTTCGCAAGCGGGATGTTCCGCTTCACCCGGCCCGGACATATCGCTGTCTGCCAGGTCCGGCTCTGGCGGGGCATCCTTGCGGCGAAGCTCAAGCAGGCGGTCAATGCCTTGCGCCGCCTCGACAATCTTCCAGACAGACGCCACACGCGCCGGAACGAAGGTCAGGTCGATGGCTTCGACATCGCCGAGGCCGCGCGGCTGGAGCGCGTCGTCGAGCCGCGCGAGGATCAGACGTCCCTGCGTCCACGCATCAATGGCGCAGTTCGTGAACAGGATCTGCTTTTGGGAGGCCTGGGCCGACTGCGACCAGAGCGCCAGCGTGATCTCATTTGGCCGGGCGGGCGGGAAAGCGGACCCTTCTTCCGCCCGCCGGACGAAGTAGCCGCGCTGCCCGAGCAACCACTCGACTTCGGCTGCCGCAGCGTGATCTTCGTCCACCGCCAACAGGTAGATCAGGCGCATTCCGGTGCCCTTATGCTCAGTCAATCTCGAACATGTACCATGAAGAGATCGGCAGGTCGTGTTTCAGGACTGTAACCTGAGCTTATCCGGCGTTGATCCGTGACAGGCCTGCATAGATGCCAATCGGGCCCAGCTCTTCCTCGATCCGGATCAGCTGGTTGTACTTCGCGATCCGGTCAGAGCGGCTGAGCGAGCCGGTCTTGATCTGCCCGCAGTTCGTCGCAACCGAAAGATCGGCAATCGTCGAGTCTTCTGTCTCGCCGGAGCGGTGGCTCATCACGGCGGTGTAGCCGTGGAGATGCGCGAGTTCAACAGCGTCGAGTGTTTCCGACAGCGTGCCGATCTGGTTGACCTTGACGAGGATCGAGTTGGCCGCGCCGCGCTGCAGGCCCATGGCAAGACGGTCGGGATTGGTCACGAACAGGTCATCGCCGACCAGCTGCACCTTGCTGCCGAGCATTTCGGTGAGCGCGATCCAGCCCTCCCAATCGTCTTCGGCCATGCCGTCTTCGATGGAGAGGATCGGATACCGGTCGCAGAGGTCCGAGAGATATTTGGCGAACTGTTCCGACGTCAGCGATTTGCCTTCACCGGCCAGTTCATACTTGCCGTTCTTGAAGAACTCGGTCGAAGCAGCGTCCAGAGCGAGCGCGACGTCTTCGCCGGGCCGGTAGCCGGCTTTCTCGATGGCCTTCAGGATGAAACCGATGGCTTCGTCGGTCGAACCGATGTTTGGCGCAAAGCCGCCCTCATCGCCAACGTTCGTATTGTGGCCGGCGTCATGCAGCGTCTTTTTCAGTGAGTGGAAGACTTCCGCGCCGACACGCACGGCATCTGCGATGCTTTCTGCGCTGACCGGCATGATCATGAATTCCTGGATATCGATGGGGTTATCCGCGTGTGCGCCGCCATTGATGATGTTCATCATCGGCGTCGGCAGGACGCGGGCATTGGCGCCGCCGATGTAACGGTAGAGCGGCATCGAGCAGGTTTCGGCGGCTGCCTTAGCGACGGCCAGCGACACGCCGAGAATCGCGTTGGCGCCCAGGCGGGACTTGTTCTCGGTCCCGTCGAGATCGATCATCAACATGTCGATCATGCGCTGATCGGTGGCATCAAGCCCCGTCAGCTCGTTGCAGATCTCGCCGTTCACGGCGTCAACGGCTTTGAGCACGCCTTTGCCACCATATCGGGATTTGTCGCCATCGCGCTGCTCGTGAGCTTCGTACGCCCCGGTCGAAGCGCCCGAGGGCACAGCCGCGCGGCCCGTCGAGCCATCGTCAAGTGTGACATCCACTTCGACTGTCGGGTTGCCGCGGCTGTCGAGGATTTCGCGGGCGTGAATGTCGATGATCTCGCTCATGGGACGGGTCTTTCGCGGAAGGCTCTGAAGATGCAGCAGGCGTTAGAGGGCTGCGCTTTGCTTCGCAAGCCCCTTCCGCGCGGGCCGGGAGCTCACCCAAACGCAAAAACGCCCCCTGCGTGGGCAGGAGGCGCTTTGAAGCCGCTGGTCGATGGAAGACTAGATCTCTTCGCTGGGCTCGAGGATCTGGCGGCCGCGGTACACACCGGTCTTGAGATCGATATGGTGCGGACGGCGAAGCTCGCCCGAGGTGGCGTCTTCGATGTAGGTGTTCATGTCCAGCCGGTCGTGTGCGCGGCGCATGCGCGTACGGGACTTCGACTTCTTACTCTTGGGGACGGCCATGACACTGCTTCCGGAATCTGGTTTGGCCGCGGGCCTCGTGTAGCCCGCAGGAAAGCGCGCCTGTTAACGCAGGCCGGACGCGGTGGCAAGCGCCAAACGCCAGGATTTTGCAGGCACCGGGGGGCCTTCGCAAGCCCTGAACGAAAATGGCCGGCCCGAAGGCCGGCCAAGGTAAGCAAGAAGGACGCCGGGTCATCACCCTGGCAAGAAGCCTGATTGGCTTTGCACCGGCAGTTTTAGTTAATAGGGGAATGAGTCTGAACAAAGGCGGCCGGACGTGTTGTCCGGCGTTCAGACATCAGCCCCGGACAACCCCCCAGTCCTTGAGCACTTCGTCCGTGTGTTCGCCAAGGCCCGCGGGACGGCGCTGGATGGCCCCCGGCGTCGCGGAGAAGCGCGGCGCGGGTGCAGGCTGAACCACGCCTTCGATCTCCACGAAGGTCTGCCGGTCCGTGTTGTGCTTGTGCCTGGGCGCTTCCGTCATCGACAACACCGGCGCAAAGCATATGTCGGTCGCCTCCATGATCGCGCACCATTCGTCGCGCGTCTTCGTCAGGAACACGTCCATCAGCTTGGCCTTCAATTCGGGCCACTGGCCGCGGTCCATCTGCGCGTCCCATTCAGGCCCGGTGAGGCCGGCCTTCTCGCGCAGCAGCGCATAGAATTGCGGCTCGATCGACCCGATCGCCACCCACTTGCCGTCCTTGGTTTCGTAGGTGTCGTAAAAGTGCGCGCCGCCATCGAGGAGGTTGGCTTCCCGGTCATCCGTCCAGATGCCCATCGCCTTCATGCCGTAGAACATGGTCGCAAGGCTCGCCGCGCCATCGGACATCGCCACATCGACGACCTGCCCCTTACCGCCATTCTTCACATTGACGATCCCGGCGAGCAGACCCATCGCGAGATACAGCGCTCCGCCGCCATAGTCACCGACAAGGTTGAGCGGCGGACGCGGACGGCCATTGCCGTCGCCCATCGCGTGCAATGCGCCCGTAATGGCGATGTAGTTCAGATCGTGTCCGGCGGCCTGCGAGTAAGCGCCCGTCTGCCCCCAGCCGGTCATGCGGCCATAGACCAGCTTCGGATTGCGCTTCAACACCACATCCGGGCCGAGGCCGTTGCGCTCCATGACGCCCGGCCGGAAACCCTCGATCAGCCCCTCGGCCTTGTCGAGCAGCCTGAGCGCGACTTCGACATCCTTCGGATCCTTGAGGTTGAGGCCGATGGAGCGGCGCCCCCGGCTCATCACATCCGCGGCGCGGCCCGGACGGCCATCGCCCGGCCGGTCGATCCGGATCACGTCAGCGCCGAGATCGGACAGCAGCATGCCGCAGAACGGGCCGGGCCCGATGCCTGCGAATTCAACGATCTTGACGCCTGAAAGCGGCCCCTGGCTCATGTTGGTCTCCCTTTGCTGCCATTGTTCCGGTGGTTGGCGGGGGACTTTAAGTGCCGGACCTGCAAAAGGAAGGGGTGCCGCAGCGTCGCTCGCTGGCCGGGCCTCAGGCTAGCTATCCTTCAGGAAGCCATCCGCGAGCTTCGTCGACCACTTGTCTTCCGGTCCGGTCGTGCGCTTCTGCGCCATCTTCGCTACGGCGTCGGCGGCCTGCGCAGAGGCGAGCCCGCAAGCCGCCTCCAGTTCCTTCAGGAAGGCCTTCACGAGCGGAATGCGCCGATCCGGCGCGCCGCCGAGACCTGAATGGACGAGCTTCGAATCCGGCCGCAGTTTCAGCTGGTTCGGCCGGGAGCGGACGATTTCCATCAGACGTGCCGGATCCATGATCGTATCCGGCCGGAAGGACAGCACCGCCCCCTTCTCACCTGAATCCAGCTTGGCAATTCCCAAAGTGCGGCATTGGACCTTGATCGCCATGACATCCAGCAGCTGGCGGGTTTCATCCGGGAGCGGACCAAACCGGTCGATCAGTTCAGCGGCGAAGCTTTCACGGTCCTGCGCGGTCGTTATGTCTGACAGCCGGCGGTAAAGTGACAGGCGCACGTTCAGGTCTTCAACGTATGCGTCGGGGATCAGCACCGCGACGCCGAGATTGATCTGCGGCGACCAGTCGTCCGCCACGTCTTCCTCATCCTTGGCGCCTGCCCGGAGGGCCTTAACGGCATCTTCCAGCATCGATTGGTAAAGCTCGACCCCGACTTCCTTGACCTGACCCGACTGGGCATCGCCGAGCAGGTTGCCCGCGCCGCGCATGTCGAGGTCGTGGCTCGCGAGCTGGAAACCCGCGCCCAGCGAGTCGAGCGACTGCAGCACCTTGAGGCGTTTCTCCGCCGTCTCGGTGATCACCTTGTCACGCGGCGTCGTGAAATAGGCATAGGCGCGCAGCTTCGAGCGGCCGACCCGGCCACGCAGCTGATAAAGTTGAGCCAGGCCAAACATGTCGGCGCGGTGGATGATCAGCGTGTTCGCACGCGGAATATCGAGGCCGCTTTCGACAATCGTGGTCGAGAGCAGCACGTCATACTTGCCCTCGTAGAAGGCCGTCATGATGTCTTCGAGTTCGCCCGCTGCCATCTGGCCATGCGCGACGATGAAGGAAACTTCCGGCACGTTGAGGCGCAGGAACGTCTCGAGCTTGTCAAGGTCCTGGATGCGCGGCGCCACGAAGAAGGCCTGACCGCCGCGATACTTCTCGCGCAACAGCGCTTCTCGCAGTGTGACGGTATCTTCTTCGGTGATGTAGGTACGCACTGACAAGCGGTCCACCGGCGGTGTCGCGATGATCGACAGATCGCGGATACCTGTCAGCGCCATTTGCAACGTACGCGGAATAGGTGTCGCCGAAAGCGTCAGGACGTGTACGTCCGATTTCAGTTCCTTCAGCCGTTCCTTGTGCTTCACGCCGAAGCGCTGCTCCTCGTCGACGATCATGATGCCGAGGCGTTTGAAGTCGATTTCCCTGGTCAGCAGAGCATGCGTGCCGATGACGACATCAACGCTGCCATCGGCGAGACCTGCCCGCACTTCGGCCGCTTCACGTGCACTGACAAATCGCGACAGCGGACGCACGACCAGCGGCCAGCCGGCGAAGCGCTCCTCGAAAGTCTTGAAGTGCTGGCGCGCGAGCAGCGTGGTCGGCGCGATCACCGCCACCTGCTTGCCGCTCATCGCTGCGACGAAGGCTGCGCGGAGGGCCACTTCGGTTTTGCCGAAACCCACATCGCCGCAGACAAGCCGGTCCATCGGCTTGCCCGACGCCAGATCGCCGAGCACATCCTCGATGGCCGAGAGCTGATCTTCAGTTTCCTCATACGGGAAGCGCGCAGCAAACTCCTCATAGAAGCCCTGCCCGGCCGAAATGGCTTCTGCCCGCCGCAGTTCGCGCGCGGCGGCAATCGCCATGAGTTCGGCGGCCATCTCGAGGATCCGCTTCTTGGCTTTCGCCTTCCGCGTCTGCCAGCCCGCTCCGCCAAGCCGGTCAAGCTGGCTTTCAGATTCCTCCGAGCCGTAACGGCTGATCAGATCGATGTTCTCGACCGGCAGGAAGATCATGTCGCCGCCGGCATACTCGAGCTGCAGGCAGTCATGCGGCGCGCCGGTCAGCTCCAGCGTGCGCAGGCCGACATAGCGGCCAACTCCGTGATCGACATGCACGACGAGGTCGCCGGCGGTGAGCGCGGTCGCATCCGTGATGAAGCTGGCGGTCTTGCGCTTGCGGCGCGGCGCAGCGAGCCGGTCGCCGAGCACGTCGGCTTCCGAAATCATCGCAATGCCGGGCAGCGAGAAACCCGCTTCAATCGGCACTTCAGCCACCGTGAAGTCGGTCTTCTTCGCGGCTTCCAGCGTATGCACCTGAACGAGGCCGGTGAGACCATGATCACCCAGCACGTTGATCAGGCGGTCTGCAGACCCCGCCGACCAGGCCGCGAACACGACAGGCTTGCCGCTGGCATACAATGCCTTGGCGTGATCGATCACCGTCTCGAAGATGTTGGCAGCG